>ERZ856578.7226-NODE-7226-length-11855-cov-4.653082_pt1 | contig 11855 bp, 12 predicted proteins | sample MGYA00514384_ERZ856578 | MGnify/ENA primary metagenome ERZ856578 (study PRJEB29103, sample SAMN06111958) | human gut metagenome | biome: human gut; feature: ankylosing spondylitis patient; material: healthy_person | host: Homo sapiens | place: China:Hangzhou...
TGGAGTAGCGGATCTGTGCACTTCCGGATAGCTCTTTCAGCTGAAGCAGGGTTGCTTCCATACAACGTTTCTGTGCTTTGCCTCTCGCTCTGACGAAGAATATGGCGATCGCCAGCATAATAGCGGCAGGCAGAAGCTTCAACACGCATATAAATCCAAAAAACAAGATTACAAATAGATTAATACACACCCGGAATACCATTCTGCTTTGGTAGGGGATAAAATATCCCCCAATCTGAGTGAGCAAATCACGGTTCACAAATCCGCTTGTCTGATACATTTAGATAGTGATTCCAAAGATGATCGGAACATACATGTACAGCAGCAGGATGCAGAACTCCAGGATCAGGTACTTAACAATCTTCTTCGATACAGCACCGATTGTCGTCTTACATACACCGGTTGCAACGAACAGGTTGACGGCCATAGGCGGTGTGATCATACCGATAGAAGTATTTACAATAATGATAAGACCAAGTGCGATCGGGCTTACACCAAGTGCAGTAGCGATCGGCAGCAGGATCGGTGTTACCAGAAGGATGATGGACTGTGTCTCAAGGAAGCATCCCAGGAACAGAAGCAGCAGGTTCATTACGAACAGGATGACAAACTTGTTGGTGAAGATTGCCATGATCGTAGTGGACAGGATCGTCGGAATGTTCTCAGTGGTCATAAACCAGCCAAACGGTGCGGACATGGATACGACGAACAGTACAACTGCAGAGCTTACGCAGGAATCAGCGAAAATCTTGTAAAGTGTCTTCAGGTTCACCTCTCTGAATACAAATACAGAGATGATCAGTGCATAGATGCAGGCAACGGATGCGGACTCAGTCGGAGTGAAGATACCAGCATAGATACCACCCAGGATGATGATCGGCATCAGCAGTGCCAGGATTGCTTTTACAAAACGATCAACATATACTTTCACCGGATATTTGGTCTTGTCCACAGAGTCACAGTGTTTGTACCAGAACATATTTCCGATACACAGACCAATGATCAGCATAATACCTGGAATCCATCCTGCCTCGAACATGGCAGTAACGGATACAGAAGCAGTGACAGCGTAGGTAACCATCGGGATCGAAGGCGGAATAACAACACCCAGGGTTCCGGAGGAAGCAGCGATAGCAGCAGCATCTTCACGGGAATATCCTTTTTCGATCATCTTCGGTGCACAGATACCACCGATAGCAGCAACTGTTGCAGGGTTAGATCCGGAGATTGCTCCGAAGAAACCAGAAGCAACAACACAGATACAGGACAGACGTCCCGGCAGTCTCTTGAGCAGCAGCTCAAAGAAGGAAATCAGACGGTCAGAGATACCACCCTCTGCCATGATATTACCAGCCAGGATGAAGAACGGTACAGCCATCAGTGTAAAGCTGTCCAGCTGTGTAAACATTCTGGTCGGAATAGATGCCAGATACTGTGCGTTGTTGGTGAGCATCATTGTCAGAGAAGCAGCAACTCCAAGGGAGATTGCGATCGGAACACCAATGAACAAACTAAGAAACAGTATACCAAATAAAATACCAGCCATGCCCATGATTAGTTCTCCTCCTTCTCTTCAGTATTGTCGCGGAATTTAGAAACCGCACTGATTGTATAAAATACAGCCATAAGGATGATACCTACCGGAATGATCATATAGACAGCTCCCAGCGGGATTCTCATCATCGGGCTTTGTTTTCCCTGTACAAGCATTTTTGTGCAGACTTTCCATCCCTGGCTACCAAGGAAGATTGCAAATGCGTCTACAATAATTGCATTGATCAGACCAAAGATCTTAACAATCTTCGGTTTTTTTGCAAAAATCAACGGAATGATCTCTACCACAAAGTGTGAATCGGTTCTGGATGCAAGCATCAGACCTAAATATACAATACCGACCATACAGTATCTTGCGAACTCCTCGCTCCATGCGATGGTGTACAGCTGGCTGTAACGACCAACTGTTGCAAGAAATACTACGGCCATCATGGCAACCATCATGATTACCAGCAAGACTTCTACTACTTTAGAAAATCCGTCAAGTACTTTCTTCATCGTTAACCCTCTCAAATAATCTCTGTTTTGCTCCTCCCCGTTTTTTAGGGAAAAGACCGGCAGCATCCGGGATCTAATCCATCTGACTGCCGGCCTTTCCATGGGGCATATATTACAAATTGTAAAGGTAATTACTTATTTACCGGTCTCTGCTTTAATCTTAGCCAACAGATCCTGGTCGATCTTCAGGGAAGCATCATCATATACACTCTGTACTGCTGCAACCCATTCGTCTTTGTTCACATCAGTGAATACAACACCTTCAGCTTCCATGGTTGCACGTGCAGAGGAAGCAAGCTCCTGAGAGATCTGACGCTCTGCAACTTTTCCATCCTCAGCTGCCTTATCGAAAGCTTCTTTCTGCTCATCCGTGAAGTTGTTATAGATGTCTTCATTGATCATCAGTACACACGGGCTGTAGAACAGGTCAATCATGGTGATATATTTCTGAACCTCATATACTTTAGCAGTCAGAATAATTGCCAGCGGGTTCTCCTGTCCATCTACAGTACCCTGCTGCAGTGCGGAGAAGATCTCGCCCCAGGCCATAGCAGTCGGAGTTGCACCCAGTGCAGTGTAAGTAGCCATATGTACGGCATTCTCCATAGTACGGATCTTCATACCAGCCAGATCAGCCGGAGTAGCAACCTCTTTGGTGTTGTTGGTCAACTCACGGAATCCATTCTCCCAGAATCCGATTGCTTTGATACCAGATCCCTGGAACTCGTCCAGAAGGCTCTGTCCAATCTCACCGTCAAGAACTTTGTATGCATCCTCTGCAGTCTCAAACAGATACGGCAGATCCAGTGTTGCCCAGTTATCAGTTGCGGAAGAGAAATCCGGGATCGGACCTGTGGAAGACAGAACCATATCCTGAGTTCCCATGGAAACAGCATCCATCATATCAGACTCGCCGCCAAGTGCAGAGTTCGGATAGATATCCAGGGTCATCTCGCCGTTAGAATATTCTTCCAGCTTCTTCTGCATCTCTACCAGACCTAATACATAATGTCCATCCGGAGCAGTAGTTGTTCCGACTTTCAGATGGATGGTAGCATCAGCAGATCCAAGAAGATCTGAAGATTCGCTGTCATCAGCAGTATCAGTTGCTGTAGAGGTGGATGTTGTAGTATCAGCTGCAGTATCAGATCCAGATCCACAAGCTACAAGTCCCATAGCCATTACACCGGCAAGCAGAACAGCTGTTACACGTTTTAATTTCATATTTCTATACTCCTGTTAAATCGTTATATACTTTTATTTATACCTTATATTGCATTGTTTGGCAAACAATTTGCGTCAGATGACTCTTATTTCTGCGGTTTTACGTCAAAACCAAGGTTCTCCTGAGAGGTCTCCGGATGAAGCATGGTTGCGATTACTTTGCGAAGCAGCTCGTCATCCCAGATCTTCTTCCAGTCGTCACGAAGTACCAGATGATTACCGATCTCAAGTGCAACCTTGCAGGCATCTGATACAGGCGGGTTGCCCGGCAGATATCCAAGGAAGTTAGCAGTCAGGTTGAATACATGTCCTGTCAGGAAGGAAACAGCAGCCTCACGGTCGATTCCTCTTTTAACAGCTTCATTTACGGTCTCAGCCATTGCATAGCAGCAGGTAGCTCCAAGAGTCTCTACCAGAGTCGGCTCCAGGAATGCGATCTGCTCGGAAGTCATAACGAATGCTTTGTCTGCACGATACATGCAGCGAGCGGTCTCCTGAGCCAGTTTGAATTTCTCCTCATCGCCCTGGATGCAGCTCATTACGATATCCTGATGTCCGCCTTCACCGCCGAAACGATCCTGATATGCTTCTTCTTCTTTCTGCCATTTGAAGTAGGACGGATGGCACGGATGTGCTACACCGAATGTACAGTCATCACGCAGAGTCAGCTCTTTTGCAACAGCTGCAGCCGGATCAAGGATCAGGAATACGGTGCCCGGTTTCAGCATCGGAACATACTCAGCAGACAGTTTTTTGATTAAAGTATCCGGAACTGCGAAGATAACTACATCTGCAAATGCAAGTGCCTCATCTACCGGAGTAACTTTTAATCCACGCTCTTTTTCGATACGCTCTACTGCAGGCGGGAAAGTCTCAACTAATTTAACATCAAATTTGTCCGGGAATTTTGTTACCAGGTTGTTAGATGTACGGGTACCCATTTTTCCGCCAGCACCAATGACTGCTACTTTGATCTTTTCCATTTTTATGCCTCTTTCTTTTAATAAGATATTATTTGATAGGAATTACTTTCCTAAAGTTTCTTTTACAGTTGCTGCGATCTTCTCCGGAGCATATCCGTAAGCATCAGCAAGCTCTTTTGCCGGACCGGACTCTGCGAAGTCAGTCAGTGCGATTCTCTTAACCTTAACCGGCTGATTCTCAGTTGCCAGGCGGCTGATATAAGAACCAAGTCCACCATTGATATTGTGATCTTCAACGGTTACGATCTGGCTGGTCTTAGCCATAACATCAAGGATCTTGGACGGATCTTTGCCGTACAGGATATTGATATCTGCAACAGTTACGTTGATTCCCTGCTCTTTCAGCAGATCTGCTGCTGCAAGTACACGGTCAAGTACATAACCATTAGAGAACAGTACTGCATCTGTGCCATACTCTTTCCAAACGGTGATACCATCTTTAGAGAATGGAGCATCTTTTGCATATACATCAACTTCACGTCCGCTGCCGCCACGGATATATACCGGACCCTGGATCTCTGCTGCATATTTAACAGCCTCATATAACTGCTCCGGATCTGCCGGGGTCAGAACAGTGAAGTTCGGGATGCTGGTTACAAATGCCAAATCCTCGTAGAACTGATGGGTAACACCCTCACGCTCTCCACCAAGGATACCTGCGTTAACACCGATGAATTTTACATTCAGATCAGTATAACCAACGAATGTACGCATCTGCTCTCCAGCTCTCATGGTAAGGAATCCACAATAGGTTCCAACGAACGGAAGCATTCCTGCGGAAGCAAGTCCTGCAGCTACATCAACTGCGCACTGCTCTGCGATACCACACTCGATGTAACGATCCGGATAAGTCTCTCCAAAAGGAACTGCTCTCATAGCTTTCAGTGAATCCGGGAATACTCCAACTACTTTATCATTCTCTGCTGCCATCTCGTACAGTGCTGCAGCAAAAGCTTCTCTCGTACCCTTAAACTCTGCCATTATTCCTCACCTCCAAGTTCTTTCTTGGCAATCTCCCACTGCTCATCAGTCGGAACACCTTTATGCCATGCATTGTTGTTCTCCATAAAGCTCAGGCCTTTACCTTTGATACAATCACAAACGATTGCGTGTGGTTTTCCTTTGTAGCCCTTAGCGATTGCTACTGCTGCTTTGATTCCATCAATGTCATGTCCGCTGATTTCCTGTGTATGCCATCCGAAAGCTCTGAAGCGATCTGCAATGTTGTTCTGTCCTACAGTGAAATCTACGCTCTTGTAAGACTGCCATCCGTTACGGTCAACGAATACTACCAGATTGTCAAGCTTACGGCCAGTTGCCATATTCACGCCTTCCCAGCAAACACCTTCCTGAAGCTCTCCATCACCACAGATAACATAGGTGAAATAATCTTTTTTCTGGATCTTGGCTGCTGCTGCCATTCCTGCTCCGATTGCAATTCCGTTTCCAAGAGAACCAGATGTCATATCGATTCCTTTGGTGCTGTGCATTGACGGATGTCCCTGGAATGTAGAACCAAGTGCACGAAGATGGAAGTGCTCTACCTTCGGCTCAAAGTATCCTTTCTCATTCAATGCTGCGTACCAGATCGGGCAAGCATGTCCTTTGGAAAGGATGAAGCGGTCACGATCTTCCCACTCCGGATTTTTCGGATCAACGTTCATAGCGTCGAAGTAAAGTGTTGCTACGATGTCTGCAATGGATAATGCCGGACCCGGATGACCGTCTTTTCCTTCATACACCATACGCACTGCTTCGAGACGAAGCTTGTTGGCAAGTTTTTGTAACTCCTGTGTGTTCACTTTCTCTTCCTCCTTTAGAATAATTTAATTATTAAATTTTCTATTTTTCACATCATCATTCAACAGTCAACTTATGTCTTTTGTTTTAAGTTTGTTGTTAAACATCTGATGTTTCCTGTTGATGTTAATATACACCATGCTGTCCAATATGTCAATTATTTTTCTAATCATTTTTTCGTTTTAGATGTTTTGCACAATTTACGCATACCTTTTTTATACAGAATGCCGTTTAGGTTCTGTTAAGACGAAGAAAAGACGCATTTCCATGCGTCTTTTCTTCTTATCATATATTACACAAACTTATTAAGCTCCAAATCATATTCGTAATCAATCGAACGTAGCTTTTTGCAGATTTCCTCCTGATCCAGTCCATTGTCCTTACAAAAGCTGGTCAGATCTGGATAAAAATCCCGAAGCTGCGTGTTCACATAGCTCAATAATATCATAGGATCTGTTGGTAACATATTTTTTCTCTCCTTACAGTTTCAGATCAAAGATTCTGACTGCATTCTTCCACATTACCTTCTCCAGATCATCTTCATTTTTTATGATTTGTCTGTATTTTGCCAGTTCTACCGGAATCTGGTCAAAATTATCAGATGAGAAGAGGATCTTGTCGCATCCTACTTCCTCAATCATATGTTTTACTGCATTTGTTCCACACCAACTTGGCTCCAGGAACACATTATCCAGCTTTGCAGCCAGAATCCTCGCCTGTTGGTTAAAAGACTCAGAACCTGCATGTGCGAGAATAACCGGCACATCCGGATGATCTGCTGCTCCCTTATACACGCTGGTCGGGTCCGCAAACGGGATTCCATTGCCCGTGTGGATCATCAACGGAACTTTCAGATCCCGGCAAACCTCATATACATAGTACGCATCTTTAGATGACGGATGACATGCATGTGCGATGGGTGTGATCTTCAAAGCAACAAATCCTAAGTCTTTTACGCAGCGTTTTGCTTCATCATAATAATCTTCTGGATAGAAATGCGGATTGATGGAAGCCATTCCAAAAAATTTCTTTCTCGGCCACTGTTCTTTACAAAAATTTGCGATTCTGTCATGAATCTTTCTATGATCTTCCAGATATGGTCTCGGAATAAATGGCTGAATAATACCTCCATCAATATCGAATTCATCATAATACTTGATCAGTTCTTCTTCTGTATTTACTTCGTCAAATACAACATCTTCTCCCAGATGTACATGAGCATCAATGATCATAAGATCCTCCTTCTCGCCTTATGCGGCGCTGTCTGCATTTTTACGGTATTTCTTTTCTCGCTTCTTGCTGTTGTCAGATGCACCGATCAACAGTACTACAATGATCAGTGCTCCTTTTACAACACTCTGCATTCCTGCATCTGCACCCATCAGCTGCATGCAGGAAATGATCAGATACAAGAACAAAGATCCCACAAGTGTTCCGGCTGTATTGGCACGGCCACCTGACATCAGAGTTCCTCCGATAACAATACACGCGATACTCTCCATCTGATAGTTATCGCCCATACCAAGATATGCACCTGTTACACGGGCAGAAATCAGTGCTCCAGCCAGACCAGCCAAAGCCGCTGCTGCCATGTAAGTCACCATCTCTACTTTTACAACCCGGACGCCTGCCAGCCTTGCAGCATCCTTATTCTGTCCAAGGGCCAGAAGGCTCTTTCCATAAGTAGTAGCAGTCAACAGGAAATTCACCAGGACTGCCAGTAAAATAACCAGAACAACTATGATTGGAACCGTAGCAATACGATACGTTGTCAGTGTTTCCAGGAAAGACGGAATAGTAAATACATTAAAATTATGGTCGATCAGCATCGTACCAGTAACTATAATATAGTTCATAGCCATTGTAGCAATAATTGCCGGAATCTTCAACCATATAACCATCGCACTGTTTAACGCACCAATGACCAGTCCTTCCAGCAATACAACCAGCAGTGCCGGAATAATCATCGCATTTGACCCATTACAGATGCCCATACTGGTATATGCTCCCAATGTGATCATACCTGGAATAGACAGATCAATTGCACCACGTCCTGTAGTCACGACCAGCATCTGCGCAATTCCTGCAATTGCCAGGAAAGATGCCGTATAGGCATTATCGATCAACGATATCAGGCTGACTCCGCCGCTTCCAAAAAGTCCCATCAGGATCCACAACACAATACAGCCAACGCTGGCAAACAACCAGCTTCCGTTACGTCCAACAAATGCTTTTACCTTTGGATTATTCATGCCTTTTTCCCCTTTCCTTTCAGAAGTCTCAGTGACAGGATCAAAATCAGAACCAGTCCCTGAATTGATGCCGTGTAAACTGTACTAACCTTAAACAGTCCCAGAAGCACACTGATCATCGTAAGGCTGACTGCACCACAGACTGCACCGAAATGGGTGACGACACCGCCGGAAAAATAACCTCCACCGATGATAACGGATGCAACTGCCAGCATCGTATAGGTACTGGAGGCCGATGCATCTGATGCATTGTTGATAGCTGATGTACAGAATCCAGCCAGCATTGCAAAAATTCCTGCAAGAAGATAAATTGCCATGTATGCTTTCTTTCTGGACCAGCCAGAATTGATCATGGCACTTTCATTATTACCAAATCCACGAAGAACCGTTCCATAACGGCTGCGATACACAAGGATTGCCACCACCAGAAGCACGATCAGCCAGAAGCAGATCACATTCAAAAATGGAGTCTCCGTATACAGTAGAGATCTCATCCATACCGGACAGGTTCCTCCTGGCATGGACTGCAGAGATAACGCAAGACCATTCCACACAAAGGATGCTCCAAGTGTCACAATAATTGCCGGGACATTTCTTTTCTGGATCACATATCCCATAAGCGGATAAGCTGCCAGAGCTGCCGCCAGAGCGATCATACCGACCAGCGGTTTATCAAAGAGCAAGGTACAGCATAATACGTTGACCAGACCACAGAAGTTACCAACTCCCAGATCCACATGGCTCAGACCGATGATAAATGTCTGTGACAATGCGCAAAGCATCAGTGCTGCAAATCCTGTAACCATCAACTGTACTCCGTAAGAGCTCAGTAAAAGTGGTGAACGGGAAGCGCAGATTCCATAGATCACGATCATCGCAATCAATGCAAAGGTATATAACGGAGCCTGGAATTTCTTCTTTTCTTGCGTACTATTCTTTTTATCTTCCAGATTTTCAAAGGCAAGACTCATGATCTTCTCATGCTCTACTTTTCCACCTTCAAACTCACCCATAATCTGACCACTGTTGAGAACCAGCAGGTTGGTGCAGAACTCAAGCTCCGCATCATCTGATGTCCTCCAGATTACCAGTTTACCTGCAGAAGCTGCCTCACGAAGTACTTCGTACAATGCATTTTTCGTTGGCTGATCAACACCTCTGGTCGGATCATCCAGAAGAATAATGTCAGCATCTGCCACCAATGCTCTGGCAATCAGAACTTTCTGCTGATTACCACCGGAAAGACTGGTGATCAGTGCATCCTTGCTGTCACTCTTGATATGAAGTTTGTCATACCAGTATCCAACAGATTCCGCCAGCCATTCTTTGCTCAGATGTTTCAAAAGGCCGCTTCTCGCTGCTTTTGTAATAACCTGATTATCTTCGATAGACCAAAGAGGAAAAATTCCTTCTTTTTTACGGTCTCCTGCCACATAAGCAACCTTTCCAGTTATATGAAGTCCTGCAACCTTTTTCTCTGCCTTCTGGAAAATATCCTGTAAAAGATCCAGCTGACCATTTCCTTCCAGACCTGTCAGTCCTAAAATCTGTCCACCGTATGCAGAGAATTTGATATTTTTCAGTTTTTTTGTTGTATATCCATCAAAAGCAACACAGATGTCTTTGTTGATTGGAGGTGCTTTGAACTCGGAACATTTTTCAATGGTATCTTCACCATTTCCGATTCCTTCTCCCATCATCTTCACCATGTGTTCTTCACTGGTTTCATGAATGGCTCCTTTCCATTTTTCATTTCCGTTCTGCATGATATACACACGATTTGCAATGGTCATGATCTCATTCAGGCGGTGAGAAATATAGATATAAGTCATTCCTTCTTTTGCTGTCTTCATCAGGTAATCCTGCAGCTGTTCTGTCTGCTCCATCGGAAGAGAGGATGTCGGCTCATCAAGGATCATTAATTTCATATTCTTGTCACTGGTAGCTCTGGCAATCTCAACCATCTGCTGCTGTGCAATCGACAATTTCTCCAGCCCAAGATTTACATCAATGTCATTTCCAGGAAACACATTATCCAGTGCCTCTCTTGCCATCTGTCTGGCTTTCTTACGCCATCCAAGTCCACCTTTCATACTTTGAGACTGCTCTACATAAAAATTCTCGTATACTGTCAGGTTCTTGCACAAAGACAATTCCTGATGAACCACTCTGATACCCAGATCTCGTGCCACTGCAGGACTGTAGTTTGACAAATCGACCTGTTTCCCATCAAAAAACAATTCCCCACTATCGCAGTTGATGACTCCTGACAGAGCTTTCGTCAATGTACTTTTTCCTGCTCCATTTGCTCCTACCAGTGCCAGAATGTCTCCTTTGTTGATCGATATACTGATGTCAGCCACCGCTACGGTCGGAAAATATACCTTTCTGAAATGTTCTGCCCGGATCAGGGGCACCTGCGCTGTCTGATTCTCCGGCTTTCCCACTGTTGTACTCAATCGCTTCACCTCATATTCTTCCAATTTTTGCAGATACCGCTGCTACCTGCAAATAAAATAATGGCTGCTGTCCAGCTACGAACCAGACAGCAGCCAGCCAATATACTTACTGTGCTTTGAAAATGTTATCTACTACATAATCATATGTCATGTACGGACTTGCAATCTCACCTGCCTGCAGATCACTGTATGTAGCGATCTCATTCTGGTTGATGTAGATAAACGGAAGATACATATTCTGCGGAACAGATTTTCCATTCAATACTGCAACTGCTGTCCAAAGTGCACCTGCTCCACAGGATGGAGTAGAGTTAACAGAAAGAGTCTCATAACCATCTTTGGACTGAGCATCCCACCACTTGATGAATTCTGCTGTGTTGTCTCCGATAGTCAGCGGAACATCTTTGCCCGTGACAATTGGGAGGGTGACAAAAATGGTATCTGTGCTGCAGGTCAGATTATGCTCCACCACATTGCCCTGCGCATCCACAAGGTCAAAGGGGAATTCTCCCGTGACTGTTTTGGACAGGTTGTCACCGGTCACCACGACCTGTGCATGGTCCACCCGGTCTACCACCGAAGTCTCGCCGCTGATATGAAGCGTTTCCGGCGTAATGCTGACTTTTCCCGCTTGGAACCCTTCCGCCACGCTGCCATCAAAGACAGCCTGAACAGGATCATCCTTTTCTGTAAAATTCGAGTCGACAACTGTGATTTGGGCTGGCGTACGCTGTAGCACTGTAAGTCCTGTGGAGATAATGGTATCGCTGAATGTCACCTCAACAGGAAGCTGATATTCACCCGCTTCGGTAATGCGGGACAGGTCTACAACCGCGCTCACCGTCTTTCGGGTCACCTGATTCATGGTCGCTCATTGGCCGCGCACCCGAATATCCACAGTGGTCTGATCATGCTGCGAAGAGACCATCAGCCCTCTGCTTTCCAGATTCTCCTGCCCGGAAAAGACCAATTGGATGTGATTTAACTCTTTGGTGCCGTCTGTGTTACCCTGTAGATCGGAAGAGCACACGTCTGAACTCCAGTCACGTGAAACGATCTCGTATGCCGTCTTCTGCTTGAAAAAA
>ERZ856578.7228-NODE-7228-length-11852-cov-4.127219_pt1 | contig 11852 bp, 9 predicted proteins | sample MGYA00514384_ERZ856578 | MGnify/ENA primary metagenome ERZ856578 (study PRJEB29103, sample SAMN06111958) | human gut metagenome | biome: human gut; feature: ankylosing spondylitis patient; material: healthy_person | host: Homo sapiens | place: China:Hangzhou...
CAATAAGCGATAAACCGGAAGCTGCAGCAAGTCCCAGCAGATATGTTTTACGTACACGTTTATATTTTTTGGCTCCGTAATTAAAGCCGATAACAGGCTGTGTTCCCTGAGATATTCCGATTACAAATGACATAAATATCATATTTACTTTTGTGATAATTCCGGCACATGCGAGAGGAATATCACCGCCATATACAGACATTGCACCATAATGTGCAAGTGTGTTATTCATTACAATCTGAACGACTGTCATTGCAATCTGGTTGAAACATGCACTTGCTCCGAGGATAAAAATATTTTTCCAATGATGCATTGAAACTGTAAAGCTGCTTTTGCTTAATTTTATATTTTTAAAATGAAACATATAGCGTAAACTTATGCAAAATGAAATTATCTGTCCAATAATAGTTGCAAGTGCAGCACCTGTCATTCCCATCTTAAATACAAATATGAAGACAGGATCAAGAATTGTATTTACAATTGCACCGATAAGCATTGACGTCATTGAATAGTTTGGACTTCCGTCTGCGAGAATCAGCTTGCTCATCCCTGTATTGGCTATCAGAAATGGAAAGCCTATAGCAGTAATACGTGTATATGCTTCTGCATATGGAAGTACATCAGGTGTTGCACCGAAAAATTTAAGCAGTGGTGTAAGGAATATAGTGGTTATAAGAAATAAAAGTATTCCCATTATAGTCATAAGAATTATTCCATTGCCGGCATATTTTTCTGATTCTTTCTTTTCACCTGCACCAAGATGCAGTGAGTAATTGGTTGCACAACCAATTCCGAGCAGGAGTGATATAGCAGTGCATGTTGTTGATAGTGGAAATGCAATATTTGTTGCTGCATTTCCAAGCATACCGATACCCTGACCGATAAAAATCTGATCTACGATGTTGTATAACGCAGTAACAAGCATTGATATAATACATGGAATTGCAAATCCTACAAGAAGTTTTCCCTCGTTTTTGTACCCAAGTGGATTTTCATTTTCATTATTGATGCTCATTGTGAGTTATCCTTTCTGATAAAATAATCAATTATTCTTCAAATGAAACAATCTGTGTTGCATTATTATAACCAAGCTGCTGCATTTTTTTCTGGAGATTATTAAGAGCTTTATCATATTTTAAGAAAGCATCATATGTATCGTTAAAATATGAGAGAGCTTTTTTGTCATCCCCATCTTCTTTTGCCTGCCATGATAGAGTGGCAAAGTGATGAAGAACTTCATGCGTTTTGACAAGCTGACCAAATTCCGGACTTTCAGTAAGACGGCTGTCAGTCTGGCTGTTCAGCCATTTTCCAAGCTTGCATCCCAAAGGGTTATCAACCTGTTTTTTCTTTAAGTGTTCAAATCCGACAATATTGTTGTATACACGCCATGTAAGAACATAGTGATCTACTTCAAATACACGCATCCAGTCCTGCTGTGTGATATTAGAACATCCACGAACCAGGTCACTTCTGGTCTTGTCAAGATAACGTCCTAATTTAAATACACGTTGTCCTGATTGTATACATTCATCAGATAAAATGTTATAACTTTGAGAAATATTTTCAATTTGTTTTGCTAATGATTTTGTTACACCGGTCTGCGTGTCAATGTCGTTAAATATACTGTCAACGCTTACGCTTATGTTGTCCATCTGGTCATTCATCTGCTGTATGGCGGCAAGCGACTGCTCAACTTTCTTATTTCCTTCTCCAAGTGTGAGAGTTGTCTCATCCATTGCAGAGGCAAGTGAGTCAATGCTTTCTCTTAATTCAGCAACATATTTTACAATATCTTCGGCTGATTGTGAAGTGTTTGAAGATAAAATTCTTACCTGTTCGGCAACGACAGAAAAGCCTTTTCCGGCTTCACCTGCTCTTGCAGCTTCAATAGAAGCATTTAAAGCAAGAAGATTACTCTGGCTTGCGACATTTTGGACAATGTCAACAATTTCTTCTATTTTATTGATTTTTCCTTTGAAATCCTGGACATTCTGATTGATAGTGTTGATTTTTTCAGATGATTTATTGACAGCTTTAATACTGTCATTCATGTCTGTAGTTATATTTTGTGAAACTGATAGAATTTTGTGAGTGTTTGTGCGGATATCTCCCATTGCATCAGAAATGTTTTCAATAGAATTTTCGAGATGCTGGCTGGAATTTTCCATGTGCTGTATTGATTTTGTCTGTGATTCGACCTGTTCCAGAGTATTCTTTATAAGAGTGTTGTCACCGATAACACCCATTGTTTCATTGAGACGCATTACAACAGGGTTATTTACCTCTGTAAAAACATGCAGCATTTTATTGAGTTTTTCACCATATTCGGGGTTGTTAAAGTCAACAGGATTAACACCACTGAAGTTACCTGCAATAATTTTATCAATAGTATCAAGTATCTGTACCGCATCATGGTCAGACAAAATCTCATCCTTTTTTTTCCTTTTAAACATGCAAAATCTCCCTATATATTATATTAAATTGTTCACTGAGTTACTTTGTAAACTATTATAACATGTAATTGGTAATAAAGTATTATTTTTTTAAAAATTTGATAAAAGTGTCAATATTTTCTGTAATAATTACGTATTTTTTTGTTTTATTGGTTGACTTTAAAGAATCATAGGATTAAAATATCTCCGTTTGGTCTGTGCCTTGATGCAGGTGTTTAATATACAAAAAGGATGAAAGAGGAAAAAATATGCTTGACAGTGATTTGGAGATTATGAAAAAAGCGGCTTTTAACAAGGCTGATATTTGTAATAATCATTTGGGAAAATATTTTATAAGGGCGATTGTAGCAGGATTTTTCATAGTTGTTGCAACTATGCTTTCTAATGTGACAGCAGCGGTTTTGTTAAAAACATATCCGCAGTTTGGCAAACTTATAAGTTCAATATTTTTCTCAATTGCGATAATTCTCGTTGTTTTTATCGGAGGAGAACTTTTTACCGGAAATAATATGGTAATGGCGATGGGTGTGTATACAAAGACATGTAAAGTGTCAGATATGATAAAGACTTGGGTTATAAGTTATATAGGTAATTTTGTGGGTTCATTTATATTAGGCGGACTTTTTGTATGGAGTAATGCCTCACATCAGATTCTTGTTGATTATTACAGAAGTTTTATATATACAAAACTTGATGCGACACCGATGGAATTGTTTATACGTGGCGTTTTGTGTAATTTTCTTGTATGTCTTGCTGTCTATACAGGTATGAAATTAAAGAGTGAGAGCGGTAAGATGATAATGATGTTTTGTATTATTACGGCGTTTGTTCTGGCAGGGTTTGAGCACTGCGTTGCCAATATGGGAACATTTACAATAGGGTATATGCTTCTTGGTGATATTGGAACGGCAGCAGTAATAAAAAGCCAGTTTTTTGTTACACTTGGAAATATAGTTGGTGGTGCAGTTCTTCTGGCATTTCCGTTAAAGCAGATGAGTGCAGAGCACTAGAAAAAGCCGGAATTACGGAATATAAAAATAAATATCAAAATAAAAATATACAAAAGCGGATACCATACGAATAACGTAGAGGTATCCGTTTTTTACGTGTATAATAAAATGGATTTACATGAAATGTGTAAAAAGCTTTAAAAGTCGCTCATAAAATGTGATAAAAACATAAAAAGTGGCTCATGAAATGTGTAAAATTATCAAAAAGTGGCTCATGAAACGTGATGAAGTGTGTACTTTTGATTGAAATGGTGCTAAAATAGGGATATGAGTAGGTGTGGTTATGTATTTAAAAAGAAAGATTGACGATTATCTTATAAAATGGAAACAAAATGACGAAAGGTTACCATTGATAATAAAAGGGGCGAGACAGATTGGAAAAACTGAATCTATAAATAATTTTGCAAAATCAAATTATAATAATGTTGTTTATATTAATTTTGTATTAGAACCTAAGTATAAAGTGATTCTGGGTGATGGATATGATGTTGAAAGCATAATAAAAAATATAACATTGTTATCACCTGAAAAAAAGTTTATAGCATATGAGACATTGATGATATTTGATGAAATACAGGATTATCCTGACATAGCAACATCTTTGAAAGCATTTAAAATTGACGGAAGATTTGATGTAATATGTAGCGGTTCACTATTAGGGGTTAATTATAAAAAAATTCACAGTAACAGTGTTGGCTACAAAACCGATTATGAAATGTTTTCAATGGATTTTGAGGAATTTCTGTGGGCAAAAGGATATGGCAGTGATGTGATTGAAGATATATTTAATCATATGAAAGAATTAAAGCCGTTTAGCGAGACACAGCTTACAGTATTTAAGAAAACATTTCTTGATTATTGTATTCTTGGAGGAATGCCCGCAGTTGTAAAACGGTATATTAAGACAAACAGTTTTTCTGACACATTGGATATACAGAATCAGATAAGACTTGATTACGAGGAGGATATAAGAAAATATGCAGAAGGGCTTGACCAGACTAAAATTGTAAGTGTTTACAGAAATGTACCTGCCCAGCTTGCAAAAGAAAATAAAAAATTCCAATACAGCATGATAAGTAAAAATGCAAGAGGACGTGAATATACAGGATGTATAGATTGGCTGAAAGATGCAGGCGTTGTCTCAATATGCTATTGCCTTAATTATCCTGAACTTCCGCTGAAAGGTAACTATGATGAAACAAAATTTAAGCTATATTATCCTGATACAGGTTTGCTTATATCAACAATGGACGAAGAGGCTCAGGATGATTTGAGAGCAAATAAAAATCTTGGAATATATAAAGGTGCACTGTATGAAAATTTTGTTGCTGAAGCTTTTATAAAACAAGGATTAGGATTATACTATTATAAGAAAGATAATTCAACATTAGAAGAGGATTTTCTTGCGAGAACAAAAAATTGTCTTGTTCCTATAGAAGTGAAATCAAATAATAACAGTTCAAAATCACTGCGTCAGCTTATAAAAAACAAAAGTTATTCTGATATTCAATTTGGTATTAAGCTTGCCGATAGTAATATAGGATACAGAGATAATGTGTACACATTTCCGTATTTTTGTGCATTTATGATTAAGAGATATTTATCCGATTTCAGCAGTTAATGAGTCAGAGTCAATACACATGTATGTGCACATTTGGTGGTGGCAGCAGATTATGAAATATTGGGAGATTATGTTATGAATAAATTTATAAAATTATTTAAGAAAGACAAAGACGAGTTCGGATATCTTACAGACGAGCCGTTTGACATAAGAAAAATCATTCCTGTTGCGGCATTGCTTGCAGTGGCAATAATTGCAGTTGTTATAGTTGTTGTGATAAATTTCGGCAAAAAGAATAAGACAGCCGGAACGGTTGATGTTGTAACAGAGACTACAACTGCACAGAGTGTGACGCAGACAGGCTGTGCTTCTGATACGGCAACACTTTCTTCTGATGAAGAAAAGCAGGAAGACCCTCAGTATGAGGCCGACATGGGAATGTCAGATGAAGGAAGCGGTGCTTCGGTCACTCTTTCGGCGGGAGGCAATGAAACGGCAGATACGACAATCGGCATAGATGTTTCTAAATATCAGGGAACTATAGACTGGGCGGAAGTAGCATCATCCGGTGTTGATTTTGCAATGATACGAGTCGGTTACAGAACACAGAAAACCGGTGTAATATATGCTGATACTAATGCAAAATATAACATGCAGCAGGCAGCAGCCAACGGAATAAAAGTCGGAGTATATTTTTTCTCATCAGCGGTAAATGAGAGTGAAGCAATTGAAGAAGCTGGCTGGGTTGCAGATTATATTGCAAATTATAATATAACTTATCCTGTGGCATTTGATTGTGAGGGCTTTGACTCGGCGGACAGCAGGCAGAATGGTATGTCTAATGATGACAGGACTAATGTTGCAGATGCATTTTTACAGGAAATATATTCAAGAGGTTACACGCCGATGTTTTATGCTTCAGCATCGCATCTTACAGGAAACAGCAGATGGAATACATCAACACTTGAAAATAATTATAAAATGTGGGTTGCACAATATCCGTCAGTTCCTTATCCGGATACATCCTCAACATCTTATTTGGGAGCATGTGCAATGTGGCAGTATACAAGTAATGGAAATGTAAGCGGAATAAGCACAAATGTTGATATAAATGTTGCATATTTCGGATACAGCCAGAGTGCGGGAACGATGAGCGGTGAGACGGCTGCGGCTGCAAGTGCAGATGTTGAAGCAAATATGAATTTTACATCGGTAAATGATACTGTTACAGCAAAAGAATATGTAAGATTAAGAAATAAACCTAGTCAGGACACTGATTCAACAATAATTGCGACATTAAATAACGGTGAGACGGTGACAAGAACAGGAATCAGTGACAGCGGCTGGTCAAGGCTTAACTATAACGGTCAGAATGTTTATGCTGTATCGAGCTATCTTACAACCGATTTGTCCGCACCGACGCAGACAGAAACACAGCAGTTTATGACTCAGTTTATAAGCTGCAATGATGAGGTGACTCCGAAAGATGAAGTTAATCTGAGGTCGAAGCCAAGTTATACGGATTCGGATTCGGTTGTTGTTGCGTCGGTTAAAAATGGAACGATTCTTACAAGGACAGGTTATAACAATGAAGTTGGCTGGTCGCGTGTTGTATACAATGGACAGACGCTTTATTGCATTACAAGTTATCTGATTGTGAAATAAAAATATTGATATTTCTGCCAAAACAGCTCGAAATATAGTATAATATTAGAATATCAGTAAAAAACAGATTGGAGATAAAAGTTATGATTAAACACGTAATTTTATGGAAATTAAAAGATGAACTTGGCAAAGAAGAAAAAGAAAGTGTAAAAAAAGGTATAAAGGAAGGACTTGAGGGACTTGCAGGCCAGATTCCGGGACTTATTGATGTCCATGTAAATATTAACGGGCTTGAGTCATCGACAGCTGATGTAATGCTTGATACAACATTTGAGAGTGTTGATGCATTAAAAGCATATGCTGTTAATCCTAAGCATGTTGCGGTTGCAGACGGTAAAGTAAGACCATATACAGCAATAAGATCATGCCTTGATTACGAAGTTTAAAAAAATGCAGATATATTTAAAACCTATAATATCAGCGTGTTATGTTTTTCCGGTTCTTGCATTGCTTTTTACAATACCATATATTTTGTATGAATATCACAAATATGGTTCTATACTTGTGTTGAGAACCGGAATTATATATACGTTTATATTTTATATGCTGACGTCATATTTTATGACAATACTGCCGCTCCCACCGCTTGATTCTGTATCACCTGACTCAGCGTGCATGCTGCTTGTGCCGTTTGATGCGGTTAAAAGAGTGATTGTAAATTCACATATTAATTTTAAAAGTCCGGCAACATATATTAACATATTCAGCTGTGCTGATTTCTGGCAGATAATATTTAATATACTTTTATTACTGCCATTTGGAGTGTATCTGAGATATTATTTCAGAAGAAAATGGTGGCAGGTGCTTATAATGTCATTTGTGTACAGCCTCTTTTTTGAGCTTACACAGTTATCTGGTCTGTATGGAATATATAGATATCCATACAGATTTTTTGAGGTTGATGATCTTATATGTAATACGCTTGGTGGAATGACTGGATATTTAATCACGCCGCTTTTTGTATTTTTTATACCAAAAAGAGAAAAATTGGACGAGATAGCATACAGTCGTGGTGAGATTGTATCAGAATTCAGAAGAATTGTTGCGTGGGTTATTGATATTGCATTGATAATTGCACCTGTTGTGGCCTTTTTTGTATTTAACAAAGAAATAATTATTAATATAATATATGATTCACGTTATATCATGTGCATTTCGGCGTATGTAACAATTGTGTTTACTGTTGTTACAGCTGCATCAAAAGGCCGGACTGTTGGAAAAGCACTTGTTAATATAAGGCTTGTGAATGGCACAAATGAAAATATTATGGCTGACCGCACCAATTTTAAAGAAGCCGGAATTTTCAGGTTGTTTTTCAGATACATCATATTATATATGATAGAGCTTCCTTCACTTATATATGCATATGGCTTATATAAACTGACAGAAACAGCCATCGGCTGGGAATATGTGTTTTATGGCATCGGATGCGGGATATTTATAATAATAGCGGCATATTTTGTCGTTGACCTGGTATTATGCCTTTTCAGCGATACCAGAAATATGATTTACGACAGAATCACGGGAATAACGCACATGAATATGGTAAAAAAATAAAAAAAGGAGAAATTTTGTTATGCAAAAAAAAATAAGGAAAGTTATGTCAGTTTTTATGGTATCTGCACTTCTGTTTTCAGGGTGTGGTATACATGGAACAGATAACGTTAAAAAAGAAGAGGACAACGAAAATAATAATATTGTAAAGCTTACTGTATGGAGCGAGAAAGATAATGTTGATACAACATCAAAAATGGTGGAGAGTTTTAAAGAACATTATAAAGATGAGGCACAATTTGATATTACAATTGATGTTCAGGCAGATGCTAAAGTAAGAGATGTAATGCTTACAGATGTACATAATGGTGCAGATGTTTTTTCATTTCCTGATGATCAGCTTACATCACTTGTTGCAGGTGGTGTTCTGGTTGAGATACCTGATGCTGAAAAAGTAAAATCTGCTAATATTGAAGAATCGGTGAAAGCGGCTACGTTAGATGATAAAATATATGCATATCCTATGACAGCTGATAACGGTTATTTTATGTACTATGATAAAAATTATTTTTCGGCTGATGATGTAAAGTCATTGGATAAAATGATGTCGGTAGCGGCATCATCAGGAAAGAAGTTTGCCATGGAATTTAATTCGGGATGGTACATGTATACATTTTTTGGTAATACAGGACTTAATTTATCAATTAATCCTGATGGTGTAACTAATAAATGTAATTGGAATTCTGAATCTGGTGATATTAAAGGAACGGATATTAAATCAGCACTTTCAGCTATAGCATCAAATCCTGGTTTTGTAAGCATGCCTAATGGAGATATTGCGGCTGCAATGAAGTCAGGGGATGTTATAGCAGGTATAAGCGGTGTATGGGATGTTATGAATGTAAAAGCAATATATGGCGAAAATTATGGTGCATGTAAACTTCCGACATATACTGTTGCAGGCAAGGAAGTACAGATGTCTTCTTTTACCGGATATAAGATGATGGGGGTTAATGCATATTCAGAGAATAGGGACTGGGCATGCAGACTTGCGGACTGGATGACTAATGAAGATAATCAAAAACTGAGATTTAAAGAGCGTAATCAGGGACCGTCAAACATAAATGTGGCAGCTTCAGATGAAGTGAAAAAAGTTCCAGCAATACAAGCTGTAATTGAACAGTCTAAATATGGAACATTGCAGCGAGTTGGCAACAGTTTCTGGGATGCATGCAAAGATTTTGGCGATACGATATTGAGTGGAACTAATAATGGAATGACAGACCAGGAGCTTATGGATAAACTTGTTAATGGTATTACAGCATCAACTATTAAGTGATGGCTTTTATGATATTACATTGCTGATATTAAGATAAGCAGAATGGAGACTTTTATGGTAAATAAAAAAAGAACAAGCTTAAAGGTACTGATACTTATTCCCGTATTTATTCTTGGAATATTATCTGTGGTATCAAATATAATGGCTATTAATAATATAAGAATGGTTAATTCAAATGCATCTGATATTGCGGATGATTGTATGAATAGTATATCAGAACTAGGTGAAATCCAGAATGCAACACAGTCAATACATAAGCTGGGGTTGTCTCATATTATTGCAACTGACCTTAATACAATGATTTCTGTAGTGGAAAATATAAGGAAGGAACAGTCAGAACTTGAAAATAATCTTGAAGATTATAAGAAGTATGTCAGTGATTCTGATCAGGACGTTTATAATTCACTTGTACAGAATTATGAAATTATGAAAAAAGAGCTTGGAAGTATTATGGCATATAGTGCACTTGGTAAGAAAGAAGAGGCATATGCATTGGCAAACGGAGTAGTAAGCGATAGCAGCAGTGCAATACAGGAAAATATAAATGTATTAAAAGAACATGCTAATTCTACAGCTTCAACTGCAAGAGAAAGACTTTCGGCAGTATATACCGGTTCTCTTATATGTAGTATTGTTATTATTGCAATAAGTATATTGTTACTGCTTACAGCATTGTATTGTGTTATGAAATATATTATAAAACCGATACTTGCAACGAATAAAGATATTAGGGAAATTATAAGTGGAATAGATAATGGAGAAGGTGATCTTACTAAGAGAGTTACAATACTGTCTAATGATGAGATTGCTGATCTCGGTAATGGAATTAATATTTTTATGGAAAAACTTCAGGGAATACTTAAACTGATTATTGAGAATACAAACCTGATGGAAGGCGTTGTAGAGGCAGTAGATAAAAGTGTGGCTGCCTCTAATGATAGTGCTTCTGATTTATCAGCAATGACAGAAGAATTATCTGCAACTATGCAGGATGTAGGACAATCAGTTAATGTTATTAATGACAGTGCGAATAATGTACGTGAAGACGTTGATATAATAGCATCAAAGTCAAATGAGATTAATACATTTTCTAAGCAGATGAAAGAAGATGCTGATAATATGGAAAGTAATGCCAGAAACAATATGGAACAGACAAGTGAAAAGGTTGGTGAGATACTGGAAGTACTAAATAATGCGATTGAGGACAGCAAAAGTGTTGACCAGGTTAATAATCTGACTAATGATATTTTAAATATATCAAGCCAGACCAATCTTCTTGCATTGAATGCATCGATTGAGGCAGCGAGGGCTGGAGAAGCAGGAAAAGGATTTGCAGTTGTTGCAGAAGAGATACGCCAGCTTGCGGATTCAAGCAGAGAAACAGCAAACAGAATACAACAGATAAATTCGGTTGTAGTTAAAGCAGTATCTAATTTATCGGATAACGCTAACAATCTTGTTAAATATATGCAGCAGACGATACTCCCTGAATTTGAAAGGTTTGTTGATAGTGGTGCTTCATATAAAAATAATGCATCATATATTGAAGATGCTATGAATGAGTTTGTATTAAAAACTGACGCTTTAAAGAAAAACATTGATGAGATAGCAGGTTCTATTAACACTATTACGGCTGCGGTTGATGAAGGTGCGGAGGGTGTCAACAGCACGGCAGAAAATACACAGAACCTTGTTGAAGATATAGTTAATATCAGTAGCAAAATGAAAGAAAATAAAGCTATAGCAAAGACACTTCAAGAAAGTACAGATATATTTGCTATTTTTTAAGTTACTGTTTTTTAAATGAAAAAGCATGTTTAAAAACTGGGTAAAATATGTTATCATTATGTAAATTATTTTTAACAGGGAGAAAAACTAATGAACGAGAAAAATCAAGAAGCTGTTCGTGATGCACGACAGCTCGGAATTCCGAAAATGCTGATTCTTGGAATACAGCATATGTTTGCCATGTTCGGAGCTACTATTCTGGTACCTATTCTTGTAGCAGGATATTTTCAGAATTCATGTGGCGAACCAATAACAAGAGGTCTTACAGTATCTGTTACACTGTTTTGTGCCGGTATTGGAACATTAATTTTCCATGTCTGCTCAAAATTTAAAGTTCCTGCATTTCTTGGCTCATCATTCGCATTTCTTGGTGGATTTTATACAGTAGCCAATCTCAATACAGGAATTTATGCCGATATGGGTGCTAACGAGAAAGCTGCATATGCATGTGGCGGTATCGTTGTAGCATGCCGACCAGCGCTGGGCAGTACGCCCCTATGGTTTTGACGATACTTTTAAGGGGGATATTCGGGATGAAA
>ERZ856578.7230-NODE-7230-length-11850-cov-2.763951_pt1 | contig 11850 bp, 16 predicted proteins | sample MGYA00514384_ERZ856578 | MGnify/ENA primary metagenome ERZ856578 (study PRJEB29103, sample SAMN06111958) | human gut metagenome | biome: human gut; feature: ankylosing spondylitis patient; material: healthy_person | host: Homo sapiens | place: China:Hangzhou...
TGTCCGAAGAACCGCCAGCGGCCGGATTCCGGACCGGCGGGCCAGCAGAGCCTTGCAGTATTCCACGCCCAGATTGTTATTAGGGCTCTTCAGCAAGGCAGCCCGCTGTGCGCCCAGAATTGTTTCCGCCGCCATCTGGCGGCACACGGCAAAGGGCAGTCCCTGATCTAAAAAGCGGCGCAAATGGCCGCGGTAGCACTCCGAGCGCAGGCACGCCGCCGTCTCCATCAGTGCCGGTATGTCCGCGCACTCGCTGCCAAAGGCCAAATATGTCACAAGGCCCGTGGACTCCAGAATCTCCACAGCGCCATCAGCAAATCCCTCTGCCGAGGAGATTGCCCAGGGCAGGGGAAGCTCCAACACCAGGTCCAGGCCGCTTTCCACCGCAGCCCGCGCCCGGGCCTGCCGGCCAAGCAGGGCAAAATCTCCCCGCTGGACAAAGTTCCCGCTCATGACGCCGATCACTGCGGTATCTGCTCCCAAGGCAGCCCGCGTCTGCCGCAGCAGGTGCAAATGGCCGGTATGCATGGGATTGTATTCTATAATCATACCCGCAGTTTCCACAAAATTCACCCCAATTTGATAACAAAAAAATGACATTTCGGTAAAAATAGTGGTTGTCACCGAAAAAAACTCTGCTATAATGTGGTATAGTGGCCTGATTTTGGAGGCCTTGTGGCAGTATTTTATATGATTTCGGGAGCGGCCGCAAGCCCTCCCAAAAAAGAGGAGAGGTAATCCATGAACATTCTTGTTATCAATGCCGGCAGTTCTTCCCTCAAGTATCAGCTTCTCAATCCTGACAGCGGCGTGCTCTTGGCCAAGGGCCTGTGTGAGCGCATTGGGATTGACGGCAAATTTACCTATAAGCCTCAGGCGGAGGGTAAAGAGGTTTTGAAGGCCGTGGACGTTGCCATGCCCACACACTCCGAGGCAATCCAGGCCGTGCTGAACGCTCTGGTGGACCCCAAGAACGGCGTGGTCGGCTCCATGAAGGAGATTGATGCCGTCGGCCACCGGGTGGTGCATGGCGGCGAGGCCTTTGCCGGCTCCGTTCTCATCACCGACGAGGTGATGAAGGCCCTGGAGGACTGCATCCCTCTGGCGCCCCTTCACAACCCCGCCAACATCACCGGCATCAACGCCTGCACTGCCGTCATGGGCAAAGAAGTTCCTCAGGTGGCCGTGTTTGACACCGCTTTCCACCAGACGATGCCCCCTAAAGCGTATATGTATGCCCTGCCCCACGCCTATTACGAAAAGGACAAGGTCCGCCGCTACGGATTCCATGGTACCTCGCACAAGTACGTCTCCACTCGCGCCGCGGCCATGCTGGGCAAAAAGCCTGAGGAGGTCAAGCTGATCTCCTGCCACCTGGGCAATGGCTCCTCCGTTGCTGCCGTGGACGGCGGCAAAAGCGTGGACACCTCCATGGGCTTCACCCCCCTGGCGGGCGTACCGATGGGAACCCGGTCCGGCGATGTGGATGCGGGCATTTTGCAGTACCTGATGAACAAGTACGGCATGGATATTGACCAGATGCTGGACGTGCTGAACAAGAAATCCGGCGTGGAGGGGCTCTCCGGTGTCTCCTCTGACTTCCGGGACCTGGAAAATGCCGCAGAGGAGGGCAATGAGCTGGCAATTCTGGCCCGGGACAAATTCGCCTATGAGGTGAAGAAGTATGTGGGCGCCTATGCGGCGGCTATGGGCGGCGTGGACGCCATTATCTTCACCGCCGGTGTGGGTGAGAATGACGGCGGCATTCGAACTGCCATCTGTCAGGGACTGGAGTTTATGGGGGTGAAAATGGACCCCGCCACTGCCGGCATTCGCGGTGAAGAAGCTGTGCTCTCCGCGCCCGATTCCAGTGTCAAGGTCCTTCTAATCCCCACCAATGAGGAATTGATGATCGCCATGGACACTGCCGCTATCGCATCCGGCAAATAATTTGCAGGGAGACAGGAGATATTCCATCTCCTGTCTCCAGGGTATCGGCTAGGGGGGGCTCATGAATATTCAGTTTGCCTCTGTCGGTGACAGCGCCGATCTTTTGGAGATTTATCGAAAATACATCGATACTCCCATTACGTTTGAATATACGCTTCCCACTCTGGAAGACTTCTCCCGCCGGATTGAAGAGGCCCTCCAGTTCTACCCGTGTCTCATCTGCCGGGAGGAGAACCAAGTCCTGGGGTATGCATACGCCCACCGGCAGGCGGAGCGTGCCGCTTATCAGTGGAATGCGGAGCTATCTATCTACCTGGACCCCGCCTGTACTTCTCGCGGTCTTGGCCGGAGGATGTATGCGATATTGCTGGAGCTTTTGCGGCTTCAGGGCATCCGTACCGCCTATGGCTGTGTCACCTTGTCCAATGAAAAGAGCAATCGTCTCCATCTGGGAATGGGGTTTTCCCTGGTAGGTGTCTACCACAATGCCGGCTATAAGTGCGGCCGCTGGTGGGATGTAGCCTGGTACGAAAAATCTCTCGCTTCCTATGGAGAGGCACCGGCACCTCCTCATTCCGTTCATACGCTCTCTCCCACAGAACTCTCCGCAGCTTTGGGCCTCGCCAGAGGAGAAGGAGCCGCAGTCTAAAAAGTCTTTTTCAGGTTAAGGAAGTTCTCACATCTTCGCAGCGCTCAAACGACTTCTGATACAGCCTCCCTTTGGATATCTCCCGCAGTTCTTTATCCTCGCCAATCAACACCGGAAGGTGTCCCCGCAGCCTGAAACAGCCGCCGTCGGCTGTTTTTTTCATTGCCCTCCGCTTGATTCTGTGTTACACTAGATGATCATATCTTTAGGGAAGGAGTCCGCTTATGAAAAGCATCAAACCTGGCCGGGGTCCATCGGCCATGGGAGCTATGGGCTCGATTATTGCGGTTATTTTTGGAATTTTCTGGACCATTGCTGCTGCCTCCATGGGCGCGCCCTTCTTTTTTCCCCTGTTCGGCGTGCTGTTTATCATCATGGGCATTGTGCAGGCGGTGTACAACTTCAAAAATGCCACCGGGGAGCACCGCTTCTCGGAATTTGACATTGTAGACGGCGCGGAGGAGCCAGATCCGCTGGAGCGGCGGTTCCACAGCGAAGGACCAGAGTCTTCCGCTTACCGTTTCTGCCCATACTGCGGCGCCAGACTGGGTGCAGAATTTGAATTTTGCGGCAAGTGCGGCAGGCGCCTGCCGGATGATCAGTGAGGTGTCTCCATGAGAATCGGACTGCAATTCGCCATGCCATCAGAGCTTCGTGCCCTACCGGAAATCTGCGAGCCTTTTGAAACGCTTTCCGGCGTACCTTTTTTTGAAATTGAGCCGGATATCATTGCTTGTGCCGGAGGTGTCGGGAAGGTCAATGCCGCCATGAGCGCGGAAATCCTCTGTCTGAAATACGGCGTAGACCTGCTTGTAAACGCCGGCGTGGCCGGCTGTACCGGAGACTTGCCCACCGGAAGTCTGGTTGTGCCCTCCGCTTTTTTGCAGCACGACGTGGACACCACCGCTGTGGGAGACCCCATCGGCTTGGTTTCCACGGTGAACCAAGTGGAGTTTCCCACCTGGAGACCAGAGCACTGTGTGGCGCTTCTACGCTCGCTGGGCGTGGACGCTGCCACCGGGCGAACCGCCACCGGCGACTGGTTTGCCGTGAAGAGCAGCCGGGCGGCCTGGGTGCGTGATACCTTCTCCCCCCTGCTGGTGGAGATGGAGGGCTGTGCCATCGCTCAGGTCTGCCTGCGAAATCAGGTCCCCTTTACGGCTTTGAAATCTGTATCTGACCACCTCTTCTCCGACCGTCAATCGGAGGAGTATTTTGATTTTTCACAGGCCTTGGAACATTTGGGGAGAATTCTCCTTCCTTTTGCCAGACTTCTGCAGAGGGAATCTCTCTCATAACAGCAGGTACCGTCTTGATTCCGGGCCAGCTAACACAGCGGAGCTGTGGCACTGCATGGTACGGTATCTGAGCCGGTCGTTGTTCTGCTGACTCTTCCTATGTGGGAAAACAATTTCGTTGGGAGGAAAAGCCGGTATGACGAAAGCACGGGCTGTCCGGGTCCTCTTTTATCTGCTGGGTCTGCTGACGTTGGCCTTTGGCCTCACACTAAATACCAAAACCGGCTTTGGCGTGTCGCCGATTGTCTCTGTCGCCTATACGGTCTCCTCTATTTGGGAGCTGAACTTTGGTAATGTGATGTTGGCTGAGTAGGTGGTGTTTGCAGCACTGGAAATTGTGCTTCACATCCTGATGTGGCGCCAGAACAGGATGTCTGTTTCACGCTTTCGGTCCATCCTGATAATGGACCTGCTGCAACTTCCGCTGACCCTCCTGTTCACCCGCTTTATGAATCTTTTCTCCACCGTCCTGCCGGATCTCACGGCGGATTGCTCTTTCTTGGGCAGCGTGGCCGGGAGACTTCTTGCTCTCCTGACCGCCGTCGTTTGCACCGGCGTCGGCGCTGTACTCATCCTAGACATGCGGCTGATTGCCAATCCGGGAGATGGTATCGTCCAGGTTCTGGCCGACTTTTTCAACGCGGAGGTGGGCCTGACAAAAAACTGCTTTGACGCTGGAAATCTCTTGGTGTCTATCTCCCTGGGCCTGTTTTTGTCCGGCCGGCTTACCGGCGTCGGCCTGGGTACGGCGGTGTCCATGGTGTGCGTGGGCCGGGTGATGGCGCTGTTCAACCGGTTCTTTTTGGAGAAGCTGCATCAAGCTGCGGGCATGGCGCTCCCTGCCTTAGAAACTCCTGTATGATCCCGCCTCTGATGTTTCCGCCTCCACGGTAAACACCTCTTCAATGGAAACGCCGAATACCGCCGCGATGTTCCACGCCAGCACCAGAGAGGGATTATAGCGTCCCTTTTCCAGGTTGCCAATGGTCTCCCGCCGGACACCCACCATCCGGGCCAAATCCTCCTGTTTGAGCCCCAGCCGGGCCCGATGCTCCTTCATCCGGTTACGTATCACGGCCCAGCCCCCAGCTCTCCCGCAGTTCTCCCCAGGCGCACAGCAGAGAGAATACCACCACGGACAGTGCCCAGCCGGCGGTGCAGCCAGCGGTCAGGGCCCGGTCCGGAGAGGCCGCCCCCAGTGTCAGCATCCCCACAACGAAGGCTCTAGCCCCCGCCCGGGCCATCCGCGCCTCCGTCATCTCGTCGGCGGGCAGAAAAAAATACTGGAAATCCACGGCGAAGGCGAAGAATGCCAGGAAGCTTCTGGTCTCCGTAAAGACACCCACCAATCCCAGCAGGGAGAGAACTCCCAGCATTCCATACAGTTTCTGTTTTTTCATCAATCGCACTCCTTCTTTGTGTCGATTCAATGTGGTATATTTCGCTTATAATGTTATAAATATAACACCTTTTATAGAAATGTCAAGTCCATGCTCTAGTTTTCATTCCACTGCACTTTTTCTGCAAAAAAGGGGCTTTTTCCCTGAAAAGCCATTGACAAGGTACTCTTTGGCTGATATACTTGTTAAGCCGCTTTGAATGGGTATGCAAGCGTCCCAGGAGGACCGCCCCCGACAGCGAGCCCGTAAATGAAGGAGTTGAAACAAGCATGAACGCAATTATCGTAACCGGCGGCAAGCAGTACAAGGTGGCCGAGGGCGACGTGGTCTACATTGAGAAGCTGGACCAGGAAGCCGGCGACACCGTGAAGTTTGACCAGGTTCTGGCCGTCATCGACGGTGAGAAGGCCACCTTCGGCACCCCCGTGGTGGAGGGCGCCAGCGTGGAGGCCACCATTGTCAAGAACGGCAAGGGTAAGAAGATCCGCATCTTCAAGTACAATCCCAAGAAGGGCTACCGCAAGCGTCAGGGCCATCGTCAGCCCTACACCAAGGTCGAGATTCAGAAGATCTCTGTCTGAGTATGACCACAGTTCAATTTCGCATGGAGGGTGGCCGGATTACCGGCTTTGATGCCGTCGGACACAGCGGCTACGCCGAGGAAGGCACCGATATTGTCTGCGCCGCCGTCACCAGCGCGGTCCGCCTGGTGGAGGCTACGGTCAACGATGTGCTGGGCCTTGCGGCTTCCGTCAAGGTGCGGGAGAAAGACGCGGCGATTCTCTTTCGTCTTCCCGGGGGACTGGACCCCATGACAGAGAATACCTGCCAATCCCTGCTCACCGGCCTGATGGTCTATTTCACCCAGCTCCATGACGAGTATCCCGACAATGTGGAAGTTTTGGAGGAAGACGAGCCTTCCTCTCCATTCTAGAAATCTATCAGAAAGGATGGTCCTATCATGATTCGTATTGGTCTTCAGTTCTTCGCTCATAAAAAGGGCGGCGGCTCCACCAAGAACGGCCGTGACTCCGAGTCCAAGCGGCTTGGCCCCAAGCGGGCGGATGGTCAGTTCGTCAAAGCCGGTAATATCCTGGTTCGTCAGCGTGGTACCCGCATCCATCCCGGCATGAACGTGGGCATCGGCACGGACGATACCCTGTTCGCCAAGGTGGATGGTGTGCTCCGCTTTGAGCGTCTGGGCAAGGATCGCAAGCAGGCTTGCGTGTACGAAGCTGAATAAGTGAGAAAAAGCGAGGGTCAGAAGACCCTCGCTTTTTTCACGTCCGGCGCACCTGTGGAACCCAAAAAATGGATCAGGTATCTGAAATCCCCAGCAGCTGTACCGGTGACACCCCCAGTGCCTTTGCCAACAGCAACAGCTCGTAGTCCGCGATCACCCGATCCCCCGTCTCCATCCTGCTGATGGCCTTCTGGCCAATACCGTAGCCCATGAGTTGGAGCTTCGCCGCCAACTGCTCTTGAGACAGGTCTCTTTTCGTTCTCCAAGCCCGCACCTGGGGGCCTGCCACGTTCAGCGTCTTGCCATATGGATTGATCTTCATGGCTCTCCTCAGTCATCTTTAGAATACTTTTTCTTGACAGTATCATGCTTGGTCTGCTAAAATTATTCTAAAAATGACTAAATTGGAGGAAATTGTCAGTATGGCAACAAAATACGCTCCCAGACACCGCCACCGGCGCGTCCTACCCCTGCGCTTCCTGCCCGCTATCTGCGCGCTGTGCCTTCTGCTGGGCTTTTTGCTGGGGCGAGGCGTCCAGGCCCTTTCCGTCGGTGATCGCCTCTCGGCGGAGACGATGGGCGCGGATGCAAAGGACTGGGTGCGTCCAGAGGGCGCCTGTCTCACCAGCGGTACGCTGATTCTGGTCAGCAATGAAGTGCCCTTCTCCTTTCCGGAGGAGCAGGCACTCTGCACCGTTCTGGAGGAGAAGAACGACTGCTACCTGGTGCGGGACAGCACGGTACAGCTGGCGCCGGAGGCGATGGAGGCTTTGAACCAGTGGATGGAGGACTTTCTCGCCCAAGGCGGGAGCAAGACTGTGAACGTGGTGGCGGGGCACCGGACGGAGGCGTTTCAGCAGCACCTCTTTGATCAGTCCGCTGATCGGAACGGACTGGAGCACGCCCAGCACTATGTGGCCCTCCCCGGCCGCAGCGAGCACCATACCGGCTACGCCCTGGACCTCTCCCTCTATTTCTCCGACGGCACCAGCGCTGACTTTGACGGCACCGGCTCCTATGCCTGGCTTGCCCAGCACGCGGCAGACTATGGCTTTGTCCTCCGCTACCCCGCGGACAAGGAGTCCGTCACTGGCATCTCCTATGAGTCCTGGCACTACCGCTATGTGGGGCGGCCCCACGCGCGGGTAATGGCAGACAGGGGCCTCTGCCTGGAGGAATACCTGGACCTCCTGCGGCAGTATTCCAAGGACGCTCCTCTCTCCGTCACGGACGATGGCCGCGCCTATCAGGTCTATTTCTGTCCGGAAAACGACCCGCTGGTCCCCGCTGGCAACGCTTATACGCTCTCCGGCAACAATGTGGACGGTTTTCTTGTCACACTTCTCTCATAGTAGCCTTTTTCTTCTTGACGTACCGCACTCTTTTCGCTAGAATAGTTGAGATTGGACAAACTGATTTGAGGAATAGCGAGGTGCAACATGGCCACATCCTTCATTGACAAAGCCCGGATCACCGTGAAAGCCGGCAACGGCGGCAACGGCGTGGTCTCCTTTCACCGGGAACAATATGTGGCTGCAGGCGGGCCGGATGGCGGCGACGGCGGCCGAGGCGGCTCTATCATCTTGCAGGCGGATGATCATATGTCCACCTTGATGGACTTTCGTTATAAGCGGAAATACACCGCCCCCAACGGTGCAGACGGCCAGGGAGGACGCCGCAGCGGGAAGGACGGCGCCGATCTTGTCATCCGTGTTCCCCGGGGCACTCTGGTGCGGGACGCGGAAAGCGGTGAGATCATGCAGGACATGTCCACCTCCGAGCCCTTCACCCTCTGCCGGGGAGGGCGAGGAGGCTGGGGCAACAGCCATTTCGCAACCCCCACCCGCCAGGTCCCCCGCTTTGCCAAGGCAGGTCTTCCCGGCGAAAGCCACGACGTAGTACTGGAGCTCAAGCTTCTGGCGGATGTGGGGCTGGTGGGCTTTCCCAACGTGGGCAAGTCCACACTTTTGAGCGTGGTATCCAAGGCACAGCCTAAAATTGCCAACTACCATTTTACCACCCTCTTCCCCAATCTAGGGGTCGTGTGGGTAGAGGATGGCGTCAGTTTCGTTATGGCAGATATCCCCGGCATCATTGAGGGTGCCAGCGAGGGCGCAGGCCTGGGCCACGACTTCCTGCGGCATGTGGACCGCTGCCGCCTGCTGATCCACGTGGTGGACGTGTCCGGCAGTGAGGGAAGAGACCCGGTGGAGGATTTTGAGGCCATCAACGCTGAGCTCCGGCAGTACAGCCCGGATTTGGCCAGCCGCCCCCAGATTGTGGCCGCCAACAAGGTGGACATCCTAGACGACCCGGAGAAGCTGGAGAAGCTCCGCACTCATGTGGAGGCCCAGGGCTACACGCTGCTGGAGATCTCCGCAGCGGCTCACCAGGGCACCCGGCAGCTGGTGCAAAAGGCAGCGGAAATGCTCTCCGTGCTGCCCCCCGTCACAGTATATGAAGCAGAATATGTGCCCAAGCCCCCGGTGGTGGACGCCTCCGCCCCATTGGATATTCAGCATGAGGACGGCGTGTGGTTCGTAGAAGGTCCCTGGCTACAACGGCTCATGGGCAATGTCAACTTTGCAGACTACGAAAGCCCCATGTGGTTTGATAAGACCCTGCGGGAGACTGGCCTCTTCCAGCAGCTGGAAAGCCTGGGGATTCAGGATGGCGATACGGTTTCCATGTACGATTTTGAGTTTGAATATCAGCGGTGAAACATGAAGCGGCGGAGGTCCACAGACCTTCCGCCGCTTCGTTATCTGACCTTTCCCGGCAGCCCCCGCAGTAGCCATAGCCGCAGGCCGCTGGCCATCTCCCGCATAGCGCAGAGCTTATCCGCACAGCAGACCACCGCACTTTCCCAATAGCAGGGCGGTATTGGAGTCAGCGGAAACATATGCCGCCGGATAATATCCGCCTCCACCGGGTTGAGTCCAAAATCCCGCTCCGCATTCTCCATCGCCAGCCGGCCATGACAAAAACCGTGCAGCCGGTGCGCCGGATCAGGCACCCGCCAGTTATAGAGAAAATAGTCGTGAAGCAGGGCCCCGCGGACCAGGCTTCGCATATCCATATGCAGCCCCAGCCGCGCAGCAATCCAAACGCTCAGGAGCGCCACTGCCACAGAGTGGTCAAAGCAGTTTACATAGCCATGCTGCGGGATACTCCGCTCTCTTTCCATCCCCGGGGAGGTCAGAATGTCTCTTCCATGCTTCCATAACAGCTCCTCCATCTCCGTTCCGCCTCCTTTGCTGATATCTCATGATACCCAGTCACCCGCCTCTTGTCCAGAGAAAAGATGCCTAGAGATAGCCACAATATTTTTTATATATTTGTGCAAAATCAGCTGTATATTTCTTTCTAATTTGGAAAATCCATGGAATTTATTTTTTTCTCTTGACACAGAGTACTATTTGGGCGTAAACTCTGCCCAAGCAAACCGATGACGCAGACGAGTACACGGATGTCCTTTTTCCAAGAGAGCCGCCGGTGGTGGGATGGCGGTAAGGAGGGCCCCGCCGAATGGACTGCAGAGGGCGGACTGAACGGGATTCCCAGTAAGTACCGACGGGCTTTTCCCCCGTTACCAAGGAAAGACGTGTGTTGGCACGTCGCTGAGTGGGCGAGCTTTCGCCAATTTGGGTGGCACCGCAGAAGTTTCAGACTTTTGTCCCAAAGAGACCTGCCAGGGCTCTTTTGATGGGATGAAGGTCTTTTTTTGATGTCTCCCATTGGAATGGGCCGATTTTGAAAGGAGTCAGCACCATGGAAAACAAGAACATCCCCTACAAGATCTATCTCTCCGAGGACGAGATGCCGAAGACCTGGTACAATGTGCGGGCTGACATGAGTCATAAGCCCGCTCCCCTGGTGAATCCAGGCACCGGAGCACCCATGGGCTTTGAAGACCTGCGCCCTGTGTTCTGCGACGAGTTGATCCGCCAGGAGCTGGACAACGACACCCGGGAAATTCCCATTCCCCAGGAAATCCGGAACTTCTACAAGATGTATCGCCCCTCACCCCTGGTCCGGGCCTACTGCCTGGAGGAAAAGCTGCAGACCCCTGCGAAAATCTACTATAAGTTCGAGGGCAACAACACCTCCGGCTCCCACAAGCTGAACTCTGCTATCGCCCAGGCATATTATGCCAAGGCACAGGGTCTCAAGGGCGTCACCACGGAGACTGGCGCCGGACAGTGGGGCACGGCTCTCTCCATGGCCTGTGCGTATCTGAATCTGGACTGCCAGGTATACATGGTCAAGGTCAGCTATGAGCAAAAACCCTTCCGCCGGGAAGTTATGCGGACCTATGGCGCCTCCGTGACCCCCTCTCCCTCCGAGCTCACCAGCGTTGGCCGCGCCATCTTAAAAGAGCATCCCGGTACCACTGGCTCCCTAGGCTGTGCCATCTCCGAGGCAGTGGAGGCCGCCGCCAGCCAAGACGGTTATCGCTATGTACTGGGGAGCGTGCTCAACCAAGTCCTGCTGCACCAGTCCGTCATTGGTCTGGAGACCAAGGTCGCGCTGGATAAGTACGGCGTAGTGCCAGATATCATTATCGGCTGCGCCGGCGGCGGCAGCAACTTGGGCGGTCTGATCTCCCCTTTCATGGGCCAGCAGCTCCGGGGAGAGCGGAACTACCGCTTCATCGCGGTGGAACCCGCCTCCTGCCCCAGCTTTACCCGGGGAAAGTTCGCCTACGACTTCTGCGACACCGGCAAGGTCTGCCCTCTGGCCAAGATGTACACCCTGGGCAGCGGTTTCATTCCCCCTGCCAACCATGCCGGAGGCCTGCGTTATCATGGCATGAGCCCGGTTCTCTCCCAGCTCTACCACGATGGGTACCTGGAGGCCCGTGCTGTGGAGCAGACCAAGGTCTTTGAGGCGGCTGAGCAGTTTGCCCGGGTAGAGGGCATCCTTCCCGCCCCTGAGTCCAGCCATGCCATCCGGGTGGCCATTGACGAGGCCCTCAAGTGCAAGGAGACCGGCGAGGAGAAAACCATTCTCTTCGGTCTGACCGGCACCGGCTATTTTGATATGGTGGCATATGAGAAGTTCCACAATGGCGAGATGACCGACTACATTCCCAGCGACGAGGAACTAGCAGCCAGTTTCGCGCAGCTGCCCCAGCTGTAAAAATACACCCCCTGCTTTTGCCAACCATAGAGGGCCAACAGCTGCCGGGAGCGCCTATATAGGCGCTCCCGGCAGCTGTTTTTGGAGACAGTGGAAAGAGGTGCATACCAGTTATATGCAAAGACTGTTACACAGAGCGGAACAGGTGAACTGTACAGGCAGTATGAA
>ERZ856578.7231-NODE-7231-length-11849-cov-4.402820_pt1 | contig 11849 bp, 11 predicted proteins | sample MGYA00514384_ERZ856578 | MGnify/ENA primary metagenome ERZ856578 (study PRJEB29103, sample SAMN06111958) | human gut metagenome | biome: human gut; feature: ankylosing spondylitis patient; material: healthy_person | host: Homo sapiens | place: China:Hangzhou...
TTGCGGAACGCAATTCGTGGGATGCCGGGAAGCGAGTTCGAGCCTCGTAGCCCGCTCCAGAGTAAATCAGGACATCCGATTGGGTGTCCTGTTTTTTCAATAGGCCGGAAGAACTTGCTGTCTCTACCCGTGCGCGGAGCGCGCATAAGTCCAGCGGAGGATGGCAGGAGTTTCCAACCTTCCAGGCACGCAAAAAAATTAAGCATAACCATAACACCCCCCACCCGTTTCTTCACGAAACGGGTGGGGGGTGCGCCTGAAAAGTCCTGATTTTGCGAAATGTTTGGGGTTCCCTTATTTTTTGCTCTCCGCCACAGCGACGGCCACAGCCACGGTGGCGCCGACCATGGGGTTGTTGCCCATTGAAAGCCCTTAGTTTTTTGCATTTTTGTTGTTCAAAAAGGTTGCTTTGTTGAGCAAATTCCACCCGATATTCCATAAATGATGCGTGCTTTTCGCTCTTTATGTTTCTCAGTTTTCTAGCCAGCTCTCAGCAACGGTTGGCAGAATGTTGACAGTCCAGGTAAAGTTTGGGCTCCCCTTTAAAACCAACGGTTAGAAAGCATGCTTAAATTTAGATCCGCTTCTCAAACGCGAAAGTTCCGGCAACCTAGCAGCTAGCATCATAAGGTATCCGTGAGCGATTTTTATTTGCAGGACTCCATTTTACTCTTTTTCTCCCTGTAGTCAACCAGCAGGCAGAAGACCGACGAGCATCGTTTGCGGGTCAAAGCCGATGCCTGCGCCGGAGTTGTCAGTTCCATCTGGCTGAACTTCCTGATCTGAAAGAGAGGAATTATCACGGTTCTTGGCGATTTCCTCGTCCTTTGACTTGCCAAATTACCGCTTGAACCAATCAAGCAAATGACCCTGCTGCATGGAGTGGCTCAGCTCGTGGGCCAGCAGCCCCCGGCTGGCGGGGTCGCTGCGGTCGAAGGCGCCCCGGGCGAAAAAGACGTCCTTTCCGGTGGAGAAGGCGTCCACGCCCCGTTCCGCCGCCCCACGGGCGGCGCTTTCGTCGGTGTGGATGCGCACGGAGAACAGGCCCCGGCCGTAGGCCCGGCTCATGTCGCCACCACATCGGAGCTGTGCATGAATCTGGCGCCGATGTCGGTGGCTTCCCGCTCCGCCGCCTGATCAAGATGCAACGTTGTGCTCATACATCATCCCTCCGATAATTCTTTAGCAGTAAGCGCTGCCGATGCGCGGCCGCTTCAAATTTTGCAGGAAAAGCTACTTCCATGGTATTGACCAGAACCAGCAGATGCCGCCAGTCCTACACGGAATTGGACTATCAATTACACCGCGAATTTGCCTGTATCACCCGGAATAACATTTTGCTGGAAATGTTCGAAACAATCAAGGACACCTTCTTAGGCGCTCGGTTTGTATGGGAGAAGAGCGATGGCACTATAGAACGTGGCAACGAATTCCACATTCGGATCGTCAATGCAATTATTGACGGCAACGCACAAGAAGCCATGCGGAAGATGCAGCAGCACTTGGACGATATGGCCTCGATGATTAAAGCAGCGCAGGAGAATATTGGAAAGGCCGAATGACCACATTCCAGCACATTCTCGTGCCACCTTTCAGAAACCAGAAAAGATGGAAAACTGGTATCTCCCAGCAAAACGTGCTGGAAGATACCCATTTTCATCGCAGTGCACGGTTTCTCCTATCCAATGCGCATTTTTTAAGATGTCTCGTCCCACACCGATCAGATCAGCACATCCTTCTACGCTCAATACTTCTGTCTGGTCAATGGTGGTAACACCATCGGTCAACAGAACCGGGGGTTTTTGCTGTCTGTTTCCCAAGAACGGACATATCTCGGAAATATCCCGGTTCCGAATGCCCATGAAAGGCAAAACCGTTTATCCTGCCATCGAGGCGCAGCAAATCTACACCTCAAGCTAAAAAAGAGACCATCCCAAATTTTGTGTAAACCTCCGATGTGGTGTAGAATAGAAGCACCACATTGGAGGTTTTACATATGGCCAGAAAGAATCGCACCCCAGAAGAAAACGCCCGACGGGAGAAAATCCGTGAACTGCTGCAGATGGCAAACATCGGCAGTATGGAGGATATTCAGGGTCTGTTCAAGGAAACTATTGCCGAGTTTATGGAAAACGGCCCGGAAGCAGAGCTGGATGATGAGCTGGGCTACAGCAGGTATGACTACAAAAACAAAGACACGGACAATAGCCGCAACGGACACAGCAGTAAGACGCTGCGAACCAGCTTCGGTGATGTTGAGGTGTCCGTGCCTCGCGACCGGAAAGGCGAATTTGAGCCCAAGGTGCTGAAGAAAAACCAGACCAGTATTAGCCAAGACATTGAGGAAAAGATCTTGTCCATGTACGCCAAGGGCATGACCACTGGTGACATCGAGGAGCATATCCAGGATATCTACGGCGTGGAAGTCTCTGATACCACGGTAAGCCGCATTACTGACAAGATCCTTCCCATCGCAAAAGAATGGCAGCAACGGCCTCTGAAAAGCGTCTATGCAGTGGCTTTTCGTATCGCCAATATGGTTCATTCCATTTTCAAAACAGCCTTGATGCACTTTCCGGCATGAGTCTCCTCGATCGCCTCGTTGATCTTTTCAAAGGGATAGACCTTCATCAGCCTGTCAATGGGGAACCGCCCGTCATGATAATATTCTACCAGCTTGGGAATGAAGTCCTTGGGAACAGAGTCGCCCTCCAGCACGCCGATCAGAGACTTTCCGTCGCCCATCAGCTCGGCCTGCACATTGATGGTCAGGTCGCCGGTGGCACCCACGACCACGCAGGTGCCGTCAAAATCACACATAGCAAGGGACTTGCGGACGCATTCGCCAACGCCGGTCGTGTCGATGGAATAATTGACGCCGCCGTTGGCCAGCCCCCGCACGGCAGCCACTTCATCGCACTCCTTGCGGTTCACGGTATGGGTCGCGCCCAGCTCCTTCGCCAGCTCCAGGCTGTGGGGATTGCCGCCGACGGCGATGATCTTGGAGCAGCCTGCGATCTTCACCGCCATGATGGCGCTCATGCCAACGGTTCCGTAGCCGTATACAGCAATGGTGGAACCAAACTCCGGGCGCAGACGGTTCAGGACGGCTCCCGCGCCGGTCTGGATCCCGCAGCCAATGGGCGCGACGATGCTCAAGTCGATGTCATCGTACTCGACCTTGACCGCGCTTCTCTGATTCACGACCGCGTATGTCGCAAAGGAGGACTGGCCGAAGAAGGTGGACAGTGTCTGCCCGTCCAGCGTCTTCAAACGGCTGGTGCCGTCCGGCTGAATGCCGCCGAAGTTGATCTTATTCAGGTTCTTGCAGCAAGAGCAGGTTCCGCAATTCGAGAACATGATCCCCACACGGTCACCGGGCTTAAATTCCGTAATGCCGATGCCGACCTTTTCAACGATGCCTGCGCCCTCATGCCCCAGAACCGCGGGCAACGGAACCGGAATGAACTGATCCCGGCACACCAGATCCGTATGGCAGATGCCGCTGGCAACGATCCTGACAAGGATCTCGTCAAATTAAGGCTCCGCAAGCTCTACCTCTTCAATAACAAAAGGAGCGCCCTTCGCATGGGTCACAGCTGCTTTGATTTTCATAGATGCATTCTCCTCTTCATAGCGACATGAAAGCGTCCTGCAAACATCCGATCACGGCAGCTTTCATATGTCAACTTAAATATAACTCAAATATAACATGATCGTGCAGGGCGCGCAAGCTGTCTGCCTATAAAATCAGGGGGAATAGTCTCCTGATTTTTGGCAGCCAATCTCCCTTTTTGATTCCTGGAAGTTGTTTAATCAGCGATTTCACAGCAGGTCTTTCAAAATAGGTGAAAGATTTAGAAAACGCCAATTTTTATTCAAAATATGCTCCCTCCATGAAAAACAGCAAAAGAGAAAAGCTGCTATCACAGAGGGAGCGCATGATAGCGTACAAAAGCACCGCACCCGTAGCTGCTCTGCCGCGTACCAAGCAAATATGTTCCTTTTTTAATAATTTCTGAAAACAGTGTGTATCAGTTAACCATTTTGCTGAGTATATCTGTCTTGGTCAAATGGATCTCATTATTTGTGAATTCATGCACAATTTCTCCTTTTTTCATAACCAAGATCCGATCACACAAGTCGAGAAGTTCCTCAATCTCATCTGAGGCAACAATCATAGACACCTTTTCTTCCGCAAGCCTGCGTATCACCTGATAAATCTCAGACTTGGAACCAACGTCCACGCCTCTGGTGGGTTGGTCAAAAAAGATGATCTTAAACTTGCCGGAGAGCCATTTACCAATAACCACCTTTTGCTGATTGCCGCCGCTCAGGTTCAAGACCTCCTGCCCGGGTGTTTCGCATTTGACATGAAGATCCCTGATGATCTGGTGAATAAATGACCGCACAGATTTCTGGTCGATAATTCCATGATGAGAGCGCTCTCCCAACTCCGGCAGTGCGATATTATCACCGATGGAGCGCCCCAATGCCAATCCTTCTGTCTTTCTATCCTCAGGGACAAAGCCGATGTTCAGGGCAACCGCTTTCTTCGGTTCATTGATATCCAAGGGCTTTCCATCAATTTTGATCTCTCCGCTCCGCTTCTCCTCAGCGCCAAAAATCATTTTCAGCAGTTCTGTGCGCCCCGAACCAACCACGCCGGCAAGTCCGATAATCTCTCCTTCCCGCAGGCAAAAAGAGATATCATGAACATATCCGTTTTTTTGTGTCAGCCCGGAAACCGTCAGGATTTCCCGCTTTCCGTTAAAGTCCCGCCCGGTATTTTGATGATGTTCTACCTGCTTACCCACCATCCATTCCACTAGCTGCTCCTGTGTGCAGTCTGAAATGGACTCTGTAACAACCTTACAGCCGTTTCGCAGCACAGTAACCTTATCCGCCACCGTAAAGATTTCCTCCAGGTAGTGGGAAATATAGATGATGCTGATTCCAGCTCCTTTCAACTGCCGGATAACGTCGAACAGGGCTTCTGTCTCCGTGACAGAAAGCGATGACGTCGGTTCATCCATTACGATGAGGCTGGAATCCAAGGAGACGATACGTGCCACCAGCACCAGCTGCTGTTTCGCGGTAGAAAGATTTCCCACCACCTCTTTTGCATCAATGTCAAAGCCCAGAGAATCCAAAAGTTCCTGCGCCTGTGCGCGCATCCGTGGGCGATCGATCCTGGCTCCTTTTTTCAATTCCCGTCCCAGATAGATATTTTCGCTGACGTCCAAATTTGTAACCAGATCCAATTCCTGATGGATCATGGAAACGCCATTGTTGAACGCGTCTCTGGGATTGGAAAACACGACTTTTTGTCCATCGAGGAGGATATCTCCTTCCGTGGCGGTGTAAATGCCGTTCAGGATCTTCATCAGGGTGGACTTTCCGGCACCGTTGGCACCTACCAGAGCGTGAACCTCCCCCTTTTCCACCGTGAAATCAACGCTGTCCAAGACCTTGACGCTGCCGAATTTTTTGGTAATGTTCCGCATTTCCAAAATCGCCGTATGATCCATTGCCGATCCCCCCTTTATTTCTTGCGGCTGTTGGAGAGACTGTCGATACTGGCTACGATAATAATAACCAATCCTGTAATGGCAGACTGCCAAAAGCTGGAAACGCCCAAAAGCTGCAGCATATTGAGGATCAAGCCAAACACCAGTGTGCCGATGACAGAACCGATAACACTGCCACGTCCGCCGTTCAGAGAAATACCGCCAATGACGCAGGAGGCAATGGCCGTCATCTCATAGCTGGTAGCCGCATCCGCCGTGGCAATCATGAGGCGGAAAATAATAATAAAACCAGCCAGAGAGGCAAATACGCCGCTGATTACATAGGAAATTACCCGAATCTTATTTACATTCACGCCAGAAAGCCAAGTGGCGTTTTCGCTTCCGCCTATGGCATAGATGTACTGTCCAAATACGGTGTACCGCATCACGCAATACATGATTACCGCCAGCACAAACCAAATCAGCGCTGCTACCGGAACAGGGCCGATCTTGCCGATACCAATTACATTTAGCGCCGCAGGAATACCGGAGACGGGATGGGCATTTGTGATGATATAGGTAATGCCCCGGGCAATATACATAGTACCCATGGTCACAACAAACGGCGCCAGTTTCAGTTTAATAATGGCGACACCGTTGATGAGGCCTACCACAGCACCCACAGCAATGCCGCCTATAAAGCCGGCTGCCATGCCGTAATCGCGGAAAAGCATCGCCGCTGCCATTCCGGACAGCGCCGCCGTAGAACCCACCGAGAGATCCATAGAACCAGTGACAATGACAAAGGAAATACCAATGGCCATCAATCCATAGATGGCATTTTGGTTCAGGATGTTCAAAAAATTGTTAATGGAACGGAAACTTGGAGAAATGACCGCGCTGACCAAGATCATTCCCAACAGTACGAAGAACATGGTGAACTCCCGCTTGCCGAAAATCACTTTCCATTTAGTCAACGCCGCCTTATTAAATTTGCCAGACATGCTATCACCCATTTCTCAGATATAGAATCGCTCCAGCCGATTCACTTGTGAGAATCGGCCGGAGCCTGTTTGTCATAAGCTGTCCGATCCGTCAAATATTAGGACCAGGTAGCCGCGGTATCGTTGACATTACTGGCATCCACGGTGGGAAGGTCAATATCGATCTCCTTCTCAAAGTCCTCGGCCTTCATTTCGCCAGTCATGTACTTAGCGATATACTCAACCGTCAGCTTGCCATAGGTAACGGGATCCTGATTGACCGTGCCATACAGCTTGCCCTCCTTGATGGCTTCTTCCACCTGAGTTGAGTAATCCATTGCCACGATCTTGCCTACCAGCTCATCACGTCCGGCATCAATGCAGGCATCAGCAGCTGCAATGGCATCCAGAGGACCCTGCACCACAATGCCGTCCAGTTCACCGGCGGGGAAGCGGGTCAGCAGATTCTGCATGATCGTAACGGTCTTTGCGTTATCATTGTCGTTGCACTCATAGGCGACGATCTCAATGCCAGGAGCCTTCTCGGAAATGTAGTTTTCGATGCCCTCGGTTCTGGCGATCTGGTAGGCGGTGCCCAGAGTGGCCTGGATCAGCGCGATCTTTCCGGAATCGCCGATAGCCTTGTTAATGAGCTCGCCCTGACGGTAGCCACCCACTCTGTCATCGCAGCCAATGAAGGTCAGGATCTTGGAGCCATCGCCCACATAGCAGTTTGTATTGATAACGGGGATTCCCGCGTCAACACACTGATTGATGGCAGGGATCAGCGTATCTACCTGATTCGCCACGACAACGATAAGGTCTTTCTTTTGCTCAATGAATGTCTGCAGGATATTCACCTGCACACTGGGGTCACCTTCGCCGTCGCGGATATCCAGCTCGATCTCCGGATATGCCTTGGCAGCCTCCTCCATGGACTCATACAAAGAGGTCTGGAAAGGAGAGGTAAAGTCACGGCCGCAAACACCGACTTTGAATGTTTTTGCGGCAGCCGCTTCCTGTGTCTTATCCTGAGAGGGAGCAGAGGTGCTGGAATCCTTGCTGCCACCGCAAGCCGCCAGGGACAAGGACATTACCAGCGTGAGAGCCAATGCCAATACTCGATTCATCCGCTTCTTCATTGTCGTCACTCCTTATTTATTTTTACCTTAATCCATTTTTCGTGGATAAAGGCTTTTAATAAAAGCGCTTATTCATTTTACGCTCAGGGCACATCTGGAAGATTTCCACCGCAATGCCGTCCGCATCACGGAAATAAATGGTTTTTGCATCAGGCTGCGTGTTGGGATCGACATCCTGCGGCTCCGTGGTAGGCTTGTAGCCCATGCTCTTCAGCTTTTCTGTTATCTCATAGATGTCATCCACCAGGAAGGAAACGTGAGGTGCGCCAATATCGTTGCAGCACAGGTCAAACTTTTTGCCCGGCGGATTTTTGTACTCCAGCAGCTCCAGCAGTGTGTTACTGTCCGGCGTTTTCAGCCACATGCAGCGGATCCACGCGCCAGGCACCTCCACCTGCTGCGCCAGCCGCTCCGTCTGCTCCTCCACGTCGCCCACCAGCTCCAGTCCCAGACCGTCCCGGTAAAACCGGAGAGCCTTGTCCGCGTCGGAGACAACCAAAGAGGTATGATGAATTCCCCAAGTTGCCATGTAATTTTCTCCTTTCTGTGTCAGCTTTGATCCTGCTTATTATTTGAAAAGAAAGTCTAAACTCCCCTTTTCACCAATTCATTCCAGTCAGGTGGTCTTTTCGACAGTCAGGGGATCATACCAAATTGACTGCCGCATCCCCAGCATATATTTCTTTCGTGTCATACCTGTAGGCTCAGCACCGTCAGGCCCATTCTCTGTATTGATTTCCAGCGTCGCGCGATCATCACCCGCAGCAGGGAGAATAACCTCGTTTCTTGGGAATACCCAAATCGAGGGCTGGAATATACCGCTCCTGCCGATGCAGGTGCGCCCATCCGGCAAAAGTCCGTTTGCATTGGCAAAAGCCACATAGCAATTATTTTCTCCAGCTCGCACACGCCACAGATGCCACTGCATATTGGAGTATCCATAGGGTTCCGGGTAGTTGTGCCATGCGCTGGTGGACTCCAGCCCTATTGGCGCCGGTGATGCCACAGCAGAGGGACAGCAGATTACATCCACACCCTGCATAGCCAGCAAACGTGCCGATTCAGGGAACATGGCGTCGTGACCGATGAGAATACCCACACGTCCCAGCGGTATGTTGAAATGAGGCCAGGCACCTTCCCCGGAAGTCGCCCAGTTCTGATCCATCTGAGAAAGATGGCGTTTGCGGTATGTTCCCAGTAAGCCATCAGGGCCATACAGCGCCGCGGTATTATACAACCGCTCACCATCCCGTTCCACAAGGCCTACCACCAGGTGGATGCGGTAGCGCATACATAGATCCAACAGCCGATCGGAAGATGCTCCAGGAATGGTTTCGGCCACAGCGTCTGCTTCTTCCCGTGTAGTAACAAAGCCGCTCAGCGTCAACTCCGGGAATACGACCAGTTCGCTCCCCTCTGCAGCCAGCGCCCGGGTTTCCGCCTCAATTCGTCGAAGATTCTCCTCCACAGCGCCGGAAACGGGAGTAAACTGCGCAACAGAGATTCGGGACACCTTTCCCTCCGGCAGCGGATCATGTCCATACAGGCCGTGGTAGACCAAAGGATTCCAGAGATACGGATCCGTTACCAAATCCCGGTACAACTCCGGACGACGCTCCGCCAGCTTGTGTCCAACACCGTCAAAGTCCTTCCGTCCAGCAAGTTCCAGATCAATCTCTCCATAAACGATTCCGGCATCGCCGCTGGCATTACAAAGAATATGGCCGTCCGGTGCGATCAGGCAGCTCCCGCCATTAAACTCCGCTCCCCGTTCTTGGCCGATCCGGTCTGCTTCCAGCACATAAACACCGTTTTCAAAAGCACGGGTAATCCATGTGGTTCCGGGTGTCTTCTCCCCTACCCAGGCACTGCTGTTGACAATGACATCCGCCCCGGCCACCGCCTCCAGACGGGCTGTCTCCATAAAATTGATATCCATGCATACCAAAAGCCCGATACGTCCAATGGGAGTATCAAATACTTGGTGCCCCAAGTCACCCTGCTTGGCCCATTTCGTCTCTGACACATAAGAGTGGGTCTTTCTGTGGACACCTACAACGCCCTCTGGGCCAATCAGCACAGCGGCGTTATAATAAACGCCGGTTCGCGCATCCACTTCAGGCATACCGACCACGATCCAGCATTGGTACGCTGCGGCAATTGCGGCAAAGCAATCGGTCGTTGAACCAGGAATTGTTTCCACAAATGGCGCTATCTCCTCGCGGCTGTACCAGCAATAGCCTGTTGTTGACATTTCCGGCAGAGCAATCAGCTTCGCGCCTTTCTTAGCGGCTTCCTCTACCAGCGCGCATTGCTCTTTGAGGTTCTGCTCCTTGTCCGCCAGAACCGCGTCGCAATTGATTGCCGCTGCCAGATACTTGCGATTGCAGCTTTTATAATCCTGTTCCATTGTTGTCCATCCCCTCCCGCCTCTTTCGATACCGATACCGGAACCGGTTTCGAACTTTATGATTTTAATATATTCCGCTCTCGTATTTTTGTCAATAAAAAAATTTTTTATTTTTTACTTTTTGGTCAAAATATCAAAAATTAAGTAAATATTCTATGGCTATAGAAAAATTTATGCAAATATCTTGACATCCGAAAGCGGTTCCGAATATAATGAGTTATCATATATTTTCAGCGATTACTGGGGCATTGCGGCTTCCAATAAGTGATCTGCTTGAATGGAGTACAATTTATGAATATTGATGAAATCGCAAAGTTGGCGGGCGTATCAAAAACGACCGTCTCGCGGGTTTTGAATAACCGTCCGGATGTCAGCAAAGAGACTGCTGACAGGATTAATGCCCTGATCAAATATACCGGTTACACACCGAACGCCTTTGCCAAAGCCATCAACAAAAAACAGGCCAATACCATCGGGCTGGTGATTCCTTATGAAGCAAGCTATATCTTTTCCAACATGTATTTTGTGGAACTGCTCCGGGGTATTTCCACTCATATTGACGAGCGATCCTATTATCTGATGCTCTGCTACCCCAAGGGTAATAACTTTGTCGATTTTTTTAAACAAAAACGCATTGACGGGTTCATTATCATCAGCCCCGATGTGAATCACGCTCGCATCATCAATGATCTGGTGGAGGTAAAGGCTCCTCTTATCCTCACAGCTAATGTCCCCTGCTACACCGGAACTGCCGCTTATGTGGATATAGATGACGCTTTAGGCGCCCGTTTGGCCGTGGAGCATCTCATTTCTCTGGGGCACCGCCGCATTGCCTATGTGGGTGAGAGCAGCGTGATCAGTGCTCTGCGCCGCAAGGAAGCTTATCTGGAATGTTTACGCGCCCACGACATCCTCCCGGATGAAACTTTGCTTTGTTACGCAGAAGGCAACATGGTAGAGGCAGGGTATAATCTCATGGAAGGCCTCATGCATCTGCCAAATCCGCCTACCGCCGTATTTTTCAGCACAGATATGCTTGCTATTGGAGCAAACAACGCCGCCCACAATATGGGGCTCCACATTCCGACAGATGTTTCCTTAGTTGGTTTTGACGACATCTTTATGAGCCAATACCTAAGCCCTCCCTTGACTACCGTTTTCCAATCCGCTTATGATAAAGGACGTATTGCCGCCCAAATTTTGATTGATTATCTTGAAGACGGTACTCCGATGCACAATCAGCTTTTGGACATCAGTCTGCGCTTGCGCAGTAGCACTGCCCCACCAAATGCATCTCGCAAAACTTAAACTCCGGAAGTCAAAAGCAGCGTTCCTGCAGGATCATTACCATGGGTCGAGATCATCACAGAGCAGCACTTTATTGGGCTTGATAAATCAAATCATCTTGTAGCAGCTTGCGAAAAGAAAGTAAGATGTAAGCTTCACCCATCTAATCAAAAACCGCACCCCCGCCATTTCAGGCGAGGATGCGGTTTCTATTTCAATATGAATATGCCTCAGGACATTTGCGCTTTCTTATAACCTCAACATAAAAGCGAAAGAATTACTCAGCACTCCGATGCTCCGGCGGTGCCGTCAAGATTTATGCGCAAAATTGTTTGCAGGCTCCGGCTGAATGAAGTCAGCCGGCAATAGAGGCGTCCAGAGCCGCCTCCAAGTGCTTCATGTTCATGTATTTCTTGGTGCCCCACTGGGTGCCCGCCACATGGCGTAGCCTCGCGCAGACCAGCATCAGGGCGGAGTTGCCATCGGGGAATGTCCCCACCACACGGGTGCGCCGACG
>ERZ856578.7238-NODE-7238-length-11838-cov-3.278888_pt1 | contig 11838 bp, 7 predicted proteins | sample MGYA00514384_ERZ856578 | MGnify/ENA primary metagenome ERZ856578 (study PRJEB29103, sample SAMN06111958) | human gut metagenome | biome: human gut; feature: ankylosing spondylitis patient; material: healthy_person | host: Homo sapiens | place: China:Hangzhou...
GGAGGAGATCGGCAAACTTCTGAAGCTCGGGATTGACGGTCTCTTCTGTCCCGGCGGCAATGCCGGAATCATCGCCGCCTATGTGCTTTCGCTCTACAACCGGCGCATTCCGGAGGATATTTCGCTGGTCGCTTCCGAACGGAGCATGTACTCCCGTTACGCGATTCCGCCGCAAACCACGATCACGCAGGACTACGCCGCACAGGCGAAAGCGGTCGCAGATCTGCTCGACGCCCGTCGGCGCGGTATCGCCTTCCCTCGTCACACGGTCATCCCCTACCGGCTCATCGAACGCGACAGCGTGAGAGAGAATCCGCCCCCGCCGCCGGAGGAGAGTTTTCGCGTTGCGCGCGCTTGACTTTCCGGGCGGGGCGGGGTATCTTTTGCGTTGACACACAAAGGAGTTTCCCGTCATCATGTACAATTCCATCATCTGCCGCTACCATGAGATTGCCACAAAGGGCAACAACCGGAACATGTTCGAGCGGTGTCTCGTTGAAAATATCCGCCATTTGCTCGACGGAAGAGCGCCGTGCCGCGTACACCGGGTTCGCGGCCGGGTCTGGGTTGAACCGAAACATGAGGGCGATTTCACCGGGGAGGAGTTGGAGACGATCAAACCCCGGCTCGCGAAAGTGTTCGGGCTCGAATCGTTCTCCCCCGCCGCGCGCGTCGCGGTCGACATGGATGCGATCCGCGCGAAAGCAGTCGAACTTGCGCGGGAGGTGCTCGCGCCGGTTTTCGCGGAAAAAGAGAGCATCTCGTTCCGGGTGCGCGCGCGCCGCAGTTTCAAGAAGTTTCCGTTCCGGTCGCAGGAGATCGAGATCGACCTGGTGACCTCGATTGCGAAAGAATTCGGCGACGACCGCTTCCGGATCGACCTCAAACATGCGGAATACACGCTCGGAGTGGAGATCCGCGACGAATTCGCGCTGCTCTACTGGGATGAATACCGGGCGCCGGGCGGACTGCCGGTCGGGAGCAATCCGCGCGTGCTGACGCTGCTCTCGGGGGGGATCGATTCGCCGGTGGCGGCGTGGATGATCATGAAACGCGGCTGCCCGACCGATTTCATCACGTTCCACAGTTCGCCGTACACGCCGCCGGAGACGACCGACAAGGTGCGCGGCATCGCGGAGTTCCTGAACGGCTGGCAGATTCACGGGAAACTGCATTTGTGCAACCTCGCGCCGCTGCAGAAGCTGATCCGGGACAACCGCACGGAGCGGTTCCGGACCGTGCTCTACCGCCGGGCGATGCTGCGCATCTCCGAACAGGTTGCGCGCTCGACCGGCTGTCGCGCGCTCGTGACGGGCGAGGCGGTCGGGCAGGTTGCCTCGCAGACGCTCGTCAACATGAACACGATCAACCGTGCGATCGACATGCTCGTGCTGCGTCCGCTGGTGGGGGCCGACAAACTCGAAACGATCCGGATTGCGGAGATGATCGGCAGTTATGATCTCTCCAATACGCAGGTTCCCGACAGCTGCACGGTTTTCGCTCCCTCCTCTCCTGCGACCGCGACGCCGGAGCCGGTTGCCGAGGCCGAAGAGCGGAAAATCCCCGATTATCCGGCCGTATTGGAAAAAATAATCGCAGATATCGAAACTATCGCTTGAAATTTGCGGAAAAACGGGTTAACTTTCAGTCAAGGAAATTTTTGCGGACTTCTTAGATACAGGAGATGTTATTTTGGCCAGAGACACCGAATATATTCTCGAGCTCCTCGTGGAGTACGGGATGGTCACCCGGGATCAGGTCAACCGGGCGCGCAGCGAAGCGGCGGCATCCGGGGGGACCCTCGACCCGGTCGAATGCCTGAAGAAGGACGGTTCTGTTCAGGAACGCGACCTGCTCGCGATGCTCGCGCAGCAGTACGGCATGGAAGTGCTCGATTTGAACAGCTACGAAATTCCGCAGGAGGTGATCGAGTGCCTGAGTCCGGAGATCGCCTCGCGCTACAAGGTCATTCCGGTCATGAAGCGCGACGACGTGCTGACGATCGCGATGAGCGACCCGACCGATATGGAGACGCTCGACGCCCTGCGCTATCTGCTCGGGACCGAGGTCGATGCGATGGTTGCGAGCCGGGAGCAGATCGATGCGGTTCTCGACCGCTACTACCGGGTCGGCGCCGACAGCGTCGAGGGATATCTGCAGGAGCTGACCGACGGCGAGGAGATCGACACGACCATCATCGAGAGCAACATCGGCACCAAGGAGTCGATGGATGACGAGAATGCCCCGATCATCCGACTCGTGACGCAGCTCATCATCGATGCGTTCAAGATGAAAGCGTCGGATATTCACCTCGAGCCGATGGAGAAGCGTTACCGTGTCCGCTACCGCATCGACGGAGCGCTGCGCGAAGTCGAGGGGCCGCCGAAGTACATGCAGGCGAACTTCACCAGCCGCGTGAAGATCATGGCGCGGCTCGACATCACCGAAAAGCGGATTCCGCAGGACGGACGTATTCAGGTGACGGTCGGGGACAAGGACATCGATTTGCGTGTATCGTCGGTGCCGACCGTGCACGGGGAGTCGATCGTCATGCGTATCCTCGACAAGTCGAGCATTCAGCTTGACGTGCCGAAGCTCGGTTTTTACGCGGACGACCTTGAGATCGTGAACCGGATCATCAGCCTGCCGGACGGAATCTTCCTCGTGACCGGGCCGACCGGTTCCGGCAAGACGACGAGTCTTTACGCATTCCTGAACACGATCAACACCACGAGCCGCAAGATCATCACGGTTGAGGACCCGGTGGAGTACCAGCTCGCGGGCATCAACCAGGTGCAGGTGGACCGGCACGTGGAGATGACATTCGCAGCGGCGCTGCGTTCGATGCTGCGTCAGGCGCCGAACATCATCATGGTCGGTGAGAGCCGCGACCTCGAAACCGCTGAAATCGCGATCAACGCGGCGCTCACGAGTCACCTGGTGTTCAGTACGCTGCACACGAATGACGCGCCGGGCGCGATCACCCGACTTGTCGACATGGGGGTGAAGCCGTTCCTGGTGGCGACCGCGCTGCGGGCGGTGATGGCGCAGCGGCTGCTGCGGCGGATCTGCCCGAACTGCAAGGCGCCGCACACGCCGACTCCGATGGAGATCCGGATGCTCGGGCTTTCGCAGGAGTATCTGGACAACCACCAGTTCTACAAAGGCAAGGGGTGCGACCGCTGCGGCAGAACCGGTTACAAGGGACGTATCGGTATCTACGAGATCTTCCAGATCACGGAGGACATCGGCAAGCTGATCTTCGCGAACGAGCCGAGCGGCGTCATCCGCGAGGCGGCGCGGCGCAACGGCATGCGTTCGCTGCGGGACGACGCGATCCGCAAGGCCGAGGCCGGCATTTCGACGCTGGAAGAGGTCATCTTCGTGACGCTGATGGATGAAAACTAATTCCGGAATGGTGAAAATATGCTGGATATTGAAAGTTCTGCCTTAATTGATCTTCTGAAAAACAACTATTCCGCCGAGCGTCCCGGCCTCAAGGAGCAGCTCAACGAGATTGCCGAGGAGTACGAGCGCAGCGGCAAGCCGGTGATGGAGATCATCGAGAATTACGGGCTCTTCAAACGCAGTGAATTGCTGAAAATCATCGCGGACAGCCTCGGGTCGTTCGTCTGGGATCCGCGGGTGGCGGATGTGCCGAAAGAGATCATCGAGAGCATCGATACGAATACGGCGCGCAGCTACGGTGTGATCCCGGTCGGCATCGAGGCTGATGGGACGATTCAGCTTGCGATGCGCAATCCGCTCGATTATCAGACGATCGAATCGCTGCGTTTCATTCTCGACCGGAACATTCTGCCGGTTGCGGTCGATGCCGATCTCTTCGAGTCCGAGCTGGAGCGCTACTACCCGGAAGAGGTCGATTCGGTTGCGGACATCATCGCCGAACTCGGTCCGGCCGGGCAGGAGGAGGACACGACCAAGACCGACGAGGAGCGCGCGAACGATGCGCCGATCGTGAAATTCGTGGAAGTCGTGATTCATCAGGCGATCAAGGACAAAGCGTCTGACATTCACTTTGAGCCGTTTGAAAAGGAGTTCCGGATCCGCTACCGTGTGGACGGCGCGCTTTACGAGATGCCGCCGCCGCCGCGCAGTCTGGCTGTTCCGGTCATCAGCCGCGTGAAGATCATCTCGGGGTTGAACATCTCGGAGCGGCGGCGTCCGCAGGACGGTCGTATTCAGCTGAAGTTCCACGGGCGCCCGGTCGACCTGCGTGTTTCGTGCCTGCCGACGAGCTACGGGGAGTCGGTGGTGCTCCGTGTGCTGGACCGTACGGTGGTGAATCTGCAGCTCGATTCGCTCGGGATCGGGGAAGACGTGCTCGCCAAGCTGCGGGAGATGATCCATCTGCCGAACGGGATTCTGCTCGTGACCGGGCCGACCGGTTCGGGCAAGACCACGACGCTCTACTCCGCGCTCGGGGAGGTCAATACGGTTGAGGACAAGCTCCTGACGGCCGAGGACCCGGTCGAGTACGATATTGAGGGCATTGTTCAGGTGCCGATCAACGATGCGGTCGGGATGACGTTCCAGCGGGCGCTGCGCGCGTTCCTCCGTCAGGACCCGGACCGGATTCTGGTCGGAGAGATCCGCGACTTCGAGACCGCGCAGATTGCGATCGAGGCGTCGCTGACGGGTCACTTCGTGTTCAGTACGCTGCACACGAACGACTCGGCCAGTACGGTGACCCGTCTGGTGGATATGGGGGTTGAGCCGTTCCTGATCTGTTCGTCGCTGGCGGGGATTCTGGCGCAGCGTCTGGTCCGCCGGGTCTGCAAGAATTGTCAGACCTACTACGTGCCGACCGACAACGACCTGTACCGTCTCGGGATCGACCGGAGCGTCATCGGGGATCGGAAGTTCTCCTACGGCCGCGGCTGTCCGAACTGCAACCACACCGGTTACAAGGGACGGAAAGCGCTCACCGAACTTCTCGTTGTGAACAATGAGATCCGGGAGATGATTGCGAATGAAGCTCCGGCCAACCATCTGCGCGACAAGGCGCGTGAAATGGGAATGCGGACGTTGCGCGAGGATGGCCTCGCCGCCATTCTCAACGGAGAGACGACTGTGGACGAGGTTCTTCGTTACACTTAATGATAGATCTGATCAGAATTACTTTAATCCGGAGACAATAAAATGCCGCAATTCACGTACACCGCGATGGATGCTTCCGGCAAGGAACAGAAAGGCAAGATCACTGCCGCCTCTGAAGAAGCTGTCGCGTCCGAGCTCAAAAGCAAGGGCATGTTCCCGACCATGATCAAGGAGGTCGGCGGGCAGAAGAAAACGCAGAAAGGCGCCAAGGGCAAGAAGAAAGCCGGCGGGTTCAACATGACCATCGGCGTGGTGAAGATCAAACGCAAGGAGCTTACGATCGTCACCCGCCAGCTTGCGATTCTTCTGAGCGCCGGGCTGCCGCTCATCCGTTCCCTGCGGACACTGGAAAAACAGGCGAAGAATCCGGCGGTCAAGCAGGTTCTCGGCAAGACCGCCGATACGGTGGAGGGAGGTGCCACCTTTGCGGAAGCGCTTTCGCAGCATCCGAAATCGTTCGATAAACTCTACTTGAACATGGTTCGCGCCGGCGAGGCGTCGGGTGCGATGGAGATCATTCTGGACCGTCTTGCGAGCTTCATGGAAAAGGCCGCGCGCATTTCCGGCAAGGTGAAGTCGGCGATGATCTACCCGTCGGTGGTGTTGTGTATTTCGATTCTCGCGGTGGTCGGTCTGATGATCTTCATCGTGCCGAACTTCACGAAGATCTTCGCCGAGCTGCTCGAGGGAGAGCCGCTGCCAGGCATCACGGTGTTCGTCATCGACGTCAGCAACACGATGGTGCAGCAGTGGTGGTGGTATCTGCTCGGAATTCTGGCGATCATCGTCATATACAAGATCACGGTGAAGATCCCCGCCGGGAAATACGGGGTGGACTGGGTCAAATACAACATGCCGCTGTTCGGTCCGATCATCTCTAAGACGGCGATTTCGCGATTCGGGCGAACGCTCGGAACGCTGATGGCTTCCGGTGTGCCGGTGCTGTCGGCGCTGTCGATCGTGAAAGAGACCTCCGGCAACGAGGTGGTGGCGAACGGCATTCAGAAAGTGCATGACGCGGTGAAAGAGGGCGAAGGCATCGCCGCGCCGCTCTCCGCGACGAAGATCTTCCCGGAAATGGTGATCTCCATGGTTGAGGTCGGAGAGGAGACCGGTAAGCTGCCGGAGATGCTCGACAAGATCGCAAACACCTACGACGAGGAAGTCGACAACGCCGTGAGTGCGTTGACCTCGATGATCGAGCCTCTGATGATCGTCGGTCTGGCCGTGATCGTCGGCGGCATCGTCGTGGCGCTGTTCGCGCCGCTCGTGAAGATCATCGAAAAGATGAGCTGAAATGGAGGATCGGGGTCGGAACGTGTTCCGGCTCTGTTCCAGTGACTGATCGGGCCTCCTCCCCGCGGGGGAGGCTGTTTTTTATGGGATTTGAGCCGGAGGGGGACGGCGCAATCATGTTGAACGGGGTTTATGCCGTCGTGATGGCGGGAGGAAAGGGGGAGCGGTTCTGGCCGCAGAGCCGGATCAGCCGGCCGAAGCAGTTTCTACAGCTTCTCGGGGATGCGACGATGATCGAAATGACGGTGGAGCGGCTGCGGCAGCTCCTGCCGGTCGAGAACATTCTCGTCGTCACGAACCGGGAGTATGTCGACGGAGTCCGGGTACTCATGCCGTTTCTGCCGGAGGAGAACGTGATCGGCGAACCTGCGGCGCGCGACACGGCGCCCTGTGCGGCGTTGGCGGCCGGAATCATCCGGGCGCGTGGAGGCGATGAGGCGGTGATGATTCTGCTGCCGGCGGATCACATGATCGAGAGGACTCATGATCTGGCCTCTCTGCTTGAGGATGTGGCGTTGCGGGCGCAGAAAAATTCGGAGTGGATCTACACGGTGGGGGTTGTTCCGACCGAGCCGGCTACCGGTTACGGTTACATCCGTTGCGGGGAGATGCTCGAGCCGGCGGGGGAGACGAAACTGTTCCGCAGTCTCGGATTCCGGGAGAAACCGGATCTTGCGACGGCGCGGGCGTTTCTGGAGGAGGGCAGTTACCGCTGGAATTGCGGGATGTTCCTCTTTCAGGTGCGGGCGCTCGAAGCGGAGATGGCGCGACAGTGTCCGGAACTTGCAACGATGCTGCGGCAGGTCAGCGATCTCGAACAATCCGGCACGCTTGCCGGTACGCTGCCGTCGCTCTTCGGCCGCCAGCAGAAGCGTTCGATCGACTATGCGGTGATGGAACACGCGCTGAAAATGGCGGTGGCGGAGTGCCGGTTCGACTGGGACGACATCGGCAGCTGGACCGCGCTGCGGAATCATCTGACCGCCGACCGCAACGGCAACGTCGCGACCGGGCTTTTTGCGGAGCTCGATTCCCATAATCTGATTGTTTCGGGGCAGCCGAATCATCTGGTGGCGGCGATCGGGGTGAACGATCTCGTGATTGTGACGACGCCGGATGCGACGCTGGTCTGCCATGCAAATCAGGCTCAGCGGATCAAGGAGCTGCTTGCAACGTTCGGGCTGCGTCCCGAGTTGCGTCCCTTTTTGTGAGGTGAGTCTTGATTGTCGTAGTGAACATCGGAAATACTTACAGCCGCGCGGAGTTGTGGAATGGAGAGCATTTTGAGCCCCTGTTCCGGGTGGAGACCATGCGGTTTGACCCGAATGTGCTGCCGGCGGGAATTCCGGCGGTTGCGGCAACGGTGGTGCCGGAGGTGAAGTGCCGCCCCGGAGCGGAAAGAATCCGGTTTATCGATGCGCGGAATTGCGGAAATTTCGTTGATTTTACGCAGGTGGACACTTCGACGCTCGGGGCGGACCGGGTTGCAAATGCGATTGCACTGGCGGAATTCCATGAACTTCCGGCGATCGCGGTGGATTGCGGGACGGCGATCACGCTGGAGATCGTCGATGCAGAGCGGGTGTTCCGCGGCGGGGCGATCGCGCCGGGGCGGCGGCTCATGCGCCGTGCGCTTGCGCAGGGAACCGCACAGCTTCCGGAGATCCCGTTTTCGACCGAACTGCCGGAGCGGGCCGGGAACGGCACGGTCGAATCGATCCGGTTCGGGGTCGACCGCGGTGCGGTCGGGCTCGTGCGCGAACTTGTGGAGGCTGCGGCGCAACCGTATGGCGGCGTCGGTTCGATGCGTGTCATTGCGACCGGCGGGGATGCGCCTTTCTTTGCGGCGGCGCTGCCGTTCCTTGAACTTGCGCCGGAAGAGTTCACCCATCACGGGATTCGTCTTGCCGGCGGGGTTCTTTAGGTTTACAGTTCGACTACGGTGTGTTCGATCCGCGCGCGGTCGGCGGCGAAGCCGATGCGATGGCCGTTGATTGAATCGGCCAGTTCCGTGCAGGAGACGGACTTTTCCCGGCCGTTCAGAATTGCGACGAAGTCGGCGGTCAGCCGTTCATCGCCGCCGCCGTGGCTGCCGTAGGCGCCGGTTGTGTCGCCGAGGTTGTTCAGATCGACGACGGTTTCGGAATACTCGTGTCCGGGGCGCGTGTCGCTGTGGCGGATCACGAAGCGGTTGTCGTCGAAAACCCCCTCGAGTTCACCTGTGGTGCCGAGCAGGTGGATTTTCCGCATGGGGCGGGAGGTGCCGCCGACCAGATTGTGAGTCGCGACCGAGCCGTCCGCAAATTCGATGGCGACGACCTGCCGGTCGGCGACATCATTGTCCATCTTCCAGATACAGCGCGAATAGGGATTCGAGGGATCCTTGAGCCGGGCGGTCTTGGCCTCGATCGAGAGGTCGCCGGACTCCTCGAGTTCGGGCCAGACGTAGAATACCCAGCGATCCGGGTGGTTCAGATAGAGTTTCCGCACGGAGTAGGGGCATGCTTCCTCGACCGGGCAGTCGAGCAGGCAGTGTTCGCCGGAATTGGCCGGAGCGTGTTCGCGGGTGAAGTAGTGGAGTCCGCCGAAGCTCGACACGCGCACGGGGGCGACGCCGCTCTTGAACCAGGTGATGAGGTCGAGGTCGTGACAGCACTTCGACATGAGGAAAGAGGAACCGCCGTCCTCGAGCCGGCGCCATTTGCCGCGGGCGAACGCGGTGGAATAATGATGATAACTCACGTGCTCGGCGGTCTGGACGTCGATGAGTTCCCCGATCTCTCCGGCGAGCACGCGCTCTTTCAATGCGACGTAGAACGGCGCGTAACGCAGCACGTGGCAGATCATGACCCGCCGCCCGGTGCGGCGGACCGCTGCTTCCAGCGCGTCCACCTCTTCCATGCTGACCGCGAACGGTTTTTCGAGCAGAACGTCGTAACCGCGCTCGAGCAGTGGGATCGTGGTCGGAACGTGCTGGCGGTCCATGGTGCCGTTGATTGCGGCGTCGGCGAATTTCGGTACGGCGACGAGCTCTTCGGCGGAACGGTAGCGCCGTTCCTCCGGAATTCCGAATCGCTCGCCCACGATCCGGCGACGGTCGTCCGACGGTTCGGCAATGCCGACGATTTTGAATTCGTCCGGGTGTCTCTCCGCGTAGGAGGCGTAGCAGAGCGAGCGGTGGCCCGCTCCGACGATAACTGCGGTTTTCATTCTGGATCAATCCTCGTTTTTCACCAATTCATAGGCGAACACGACCTGGTTCGCCCGGAAAGTATCGGCCTGAAAAGTGATTTTTTCTCCGGCGCGGCGGAACGGAACGGGCTCGATGCGGCGTCCGGAGAGATCGAGTGCAAAGAGTTTCCACTCTCCCGCGCCCGGCGCGACCGTGATTTCGGCGACGCCGTGCCGCGCGAGCAGAGGCCCTTTGCCGTCGGCGGTAAGTTCGCGCATATCCGGTCCGGTGAATGAGACCCCCTCCGACTTCACGTCGGTCAGGTGCAGTATCAGCAGCCGGTCCGGGGTGAGTTTCACTGCGCCGGCGACCGCGAACCCTTTCGTCGCGGCGGCGGAGAACCACTTCCCGTCGCGTCGTACTCCGGCCGGGAGCACCATCGCGACACTCTGCGGCGTATCGGCGAGAAAACTCTTCTCCTTGAAGTTGACCGAGAGTTCCCCCGTTTCGCTGTGCCGTTCCGCAGGTTCTGTGCCGGTCCAGTCAGGCGGAACGATCTCCCGGCAATTCTCCGGCAGCGCGGGACGGTAGGAGTCCGGCCCGGTCTGAAGCACGGAACCGATCCGGCACTCGATCCACCGTTCCGCGAGGGAACGCGAGTAGCGGAAATGGTCGGGTACGGCGGCTGGGTCGGCCGGAATTGCGACAGCAACCGCCGAGGGGGCGCTCTTCACGTCGCCGCGCAGGAAGAATGCGATCCCGAGCCGTTCGCCGAACAGCCGGACCGGGTCGTTCGCGACATCGAATGCGTTCATTTCGGCGACATCCTCCGTCACGGTTTTCCAGTGATGGGCGTAGGCGAAGCGGTAGATGCCGGACCACCCCTGCAGAGCAGCGCAGGCTGCGAAAATCGGCGCGCCCTCCGCCCGGAACATGTTCGGGTGGCAGTAGTCGAATTCCGAAACGGTGAATGGTTTCCCGAACACCCGGCTCGGAGCGAGAGTCCCCGGGACGCGCGTCCGCATTTCAATCGAGCTGATGTTGTTGAGCTTGAGCGGCAGACTCCAGTCGCGCACGGCGAAGATCGGGTGGTCGAAATAGGTGTGATTGTCCACGTAGTCGTAGTTGAGCCGGTCGAGCGTCAGTTCCGGCGCGGAGATGTAGTTCTGGTCGGTCAGCGGCACTCTGATGCCGATGGAACGCATGAATCCGGCCAGTTCGGCGTAACTCTTCGCATAGAATTCGTGCAGAAAACGGCGGAATTCATCGTCGCGGTTCCGCACCTGTCGCCCGTTCAGATACTTCTGAAACTCCGCTTCGTACATCGCCCGGACGCGCGGTTCGGCGCGGCCGATCAGGTGAATCAACGTGTTTTCGTTGATGAGGCTCACGCTGAGCAGCGCCGGATCATCGCAAAGTGCGAGGCCGGTGTAGGGATTCACATGCGTGAGCAGCTCCCGGGCGAACCGGCGCAGATTCTCTTTCGCGGCGGGATCGATCATCGCGAGCAGCTTGTAATTCGTGCCGTCGGGCACGCCGCCGGGCAGTTCGTTCTTCTTCAGAGGCCGGATGGTGAAGAGATCGAGCGTGATATAGATTCCGCGCTTCTTGAGCGCCGCAATCAGGTACTCGAGTTTGTCGCGCTGCTGTGGATGGAACGTTGCACCGTCCGGTCCGTTCCGGTCGACGATGTCGCGGTCGAAATGGTGCAGCCGGATGCTGTTGTAACCGATCCGCGCGATCCGTTCGGCGAAGCGGTCCGCCTCCTCGTGCGGCAGATAGTTCGCGGTCAGGCAGAGATTCGCTCCGTAAATCCGGAACGGCTGTTCCGGCCGCTTTTCAAACCGGAACGTGCCGTCGTCGGCGGCGCGCAGGAATCCATATTTCCCCGCGGGTGCATCCTGCAGGAACGAGAAGTCCAGCGCACTGCCAGGTTCCACGTGGCGGGCGGATGTGAACGGCATCCACTCCCGGCCGCGCCAGATCGTGAACGTGCGTTGCGGCGGCAGTTCGATCGCCTGGTCGGAGACCGACGCCGCGACGATTCCCCAGACCGCATTCCCGGCCGATTCAAACGTCACGGACTGCGCCTCCTCTCCGGGGAAGGAAAAGACGCTCATGTAAAGACCGACCGGCGCCTGCACGTGAAACGCGCTCCACGCGACCGTTCCGTTCGGGACGGTGCCGGGCATCCACCAGTTCTCGACGTCGCGGCGGAACACCACGTTCCGGGAGGTTTCCCGGCCGTT
>ERZ856578.7241-NODE-7241-length-11829-cov-5.147124_pt1 | contig 11829 bp, 10 predicted proteins | sample MGYA00514384_ERZ856578 | MGnify/ENA primary metagenome ERZ856578 (study PRJEB29103, sample SAMN06111958) | human gut metagenome | biome: human gut; feature: ankylosing spondylitis patient; material: healthy_person | host: Homo sapiens | place: China:Hangzhou...
TTATTACAGCAGACCAGTTGAACGCCAGACATTCTGGAATATGATATCTGGCTGATATTAAAGATAACTTTTATGGAAAAGGGTGTTGCAACGAAAAGTGTGCTGGAATTGCTGTATGAGCTTCGTGTTGATCATGATCTGACCCAAGCAGAAGTAGGTGCGGTGCTGGGGATCTCCCAACAACACTACTCCAAATATGAAACGGGTGAATATGAGCTTCCACTCCGCCATTTTGTTTCACTGGCAAATTATTATCAGGTTTCCGCCGACTATCTGATCGGACGCCATCACAATCTGGAGCTGAAAGAGGAAGACATGGTTTACCTGACCGCTCAATACAGCTGCGGAAATCTGCTCCGTGATGTGATGGGCCTCAGTGCGAAAGGCCGGCAGGCTGTTTTGGAATATGTACATTTGTTGCAATTAAAGGAACAGAGCAAAAATGCGGATTGAACTGGTTGCCCGCATGAAAAAAGCGCAGAATTGGAGCATGAATAGTCCGTCCGGATGGGCGGGCTTTTCTTGTGCATACATAGAAATTTTGGTGACTGGAACACTTTCCCGTTGGAAAATTGTCGAGAAATATCTAAAGAGGATATTTTACATCTATTCTAGTCAACATTATATCAGGTTTCATTGTAAAATCAATAAACTGGATAAAAAACATCTGTAGTAGATAGGTGTAGGTGAGTATATAAAGTGGGAAAGAATTTGTTTCTGATCCGAGGCAATATATGCGCGGAGCGCGTCCGGCTGGGCCGGGCGTTGCAGAAGCCTCCGATGACGCAGGACGACCTCGCACGTAAAATACAGCTATTGGGGATGGAGATGACCCCTTTAATTATCTCCCGAATTGAGAAAAACCAGAGGCATGTCTGTGACGCGGAGCTGCGCACCCTTGCAAGGGCCCTTTCTGTATCTATGGATTGGCTGTGTGGGGATACAGATGCGCTATAAACACAGGTACAGCAAAAGAAAAATGGGCGTAACGCTGGAGCGCTGCGCCCTCGTGATAAAACCACAATCTTTATCCGCATATGAGAACTTTAGGCGCCTTCTTTAGGGCCCTGTCTCGGTGCCAATCTATCGTATTGGATGATAGTGTCTCCGGTCTGTAGATTGAGTTTTTCTTTTTTCAGCAAGGTATAACGCGGCTGACCCTCGGCATAGTCCTTTTCCGATTTTGGGAAAAAGGTACGGCATACCTGCGTGTCCTCGCCCATACGCCGTGCCAGAAATAAGTATACCGGTGTACCCTCGAAACTGTTTTGCAGCAGGTAGTCCGCCTGAATCGCTGAAAAAGCATGTACCTTGGAATTATAGCGGAAAACAATCTCGTTGCTATCCAGAAATTCTTCCAGATGGGCCAGCGGCTTCAGGCGCGGCTCCATCTGTTTGAAAAAAACACTCCGCTGGGCATGGGAAAGTGTAAGATTTCCAGATAGGATTTCCTGCATGATATTTGCTCTTTTCCCGGTTAGAAAACGGACATTATCTGTCAGCTTATGCAGGCCGGCCAGGTGATGAAAATCTGATGGATCAAATGAGATTGTAAAATATATGGTCCGTCCCTTCCTGCCCGCAACAATATGATATTGGTAGGTAAGCAGTTGATGGAAACCAACCGCACATGTTTGAAGTAAATCCATCCTGAATCCTCTTTCATGTAGCAGAAAACCCCGCCGTAAGGCGGGGCTTTCTGGTGCATTTTCTTTCGGCTACTCAAAGCCTACGCCGGTTTGAGGTTTCGCTGCACAACCCCTCCTGAAAGCTCCATAAGACGATGCCGACCGGCGCACCCTCCTACTTCAACGCTTGGACAGACACACGCCGTTGCCTGTCTTACATTATTATAATACGCAGTATTTCAGAATATGTCAATATATTTTTGGCTTGTTGTGTTGCTTCAAATGGGACCATGGCATGACATTGCGGTGGTCGCTCCTCTTGCAAACTCCAGGATTATAGGATAGAATATAATTGATAATCTGTAATTATCATCTGAATCAATAGGTGATTTTAAATATCAATGAGCTGTGCTGCTATTTTATATCAAGTTATTTACATTTGTTGAGAGCTGTTTTGCTAATGAGGTGTTTTAATGTGTCTGGCAGATTATCAGAAAGTCATTGTCGATCAAATATATAATTTGTTAATAAACGATGACTGTAATAGAGGCATTACTTTGTGCGGGGATGCTGGAAGTGGGAAATCCACAATTGCACTTGGAGTTGTAGCTCAACTTCAAGAGGGATGGTCTGTTTTTTATATTGAAGGAATCAACCCCGGTCTTTCTCCATATCTTACATGGCATATTGGTACTAAATTACATTCCAATCAAAAACTAAATTTAGGTGGGGAAATCTCATTCGGAATTAGTTTCCTTCCAGTTCCAATATCATTGGAGTTTGGGGCAGGACTTGAGCGAAGCAAGCAGAGCTTTGTATTGACGTCGAACGAAGAATCTCTTCTTTCTGGAATTAAAAAACAAGCTGGCACAAATAAGAATATTCTCTTTATTGCCGACAATTACGAGTTGTGGGACGTCCCATCCAAACAGTTTTTGCAGAAAATTATGTTACCTCAAATCAAGCTATTACCTGATTATCATTTAACTACACTCCTCATATCTCGCGAATCTGAATCAAAAGTAGATGGGTTTTTATGGGATACTATCCCAGTTCAAGAAATCTCCGATGAGGATATTCTTTTCATTTTGCGTCAATACGGATACTCAAGGCAAATGAATATAAGAGATATTCGCCTTTGTGCAGGTAATGATTTGTCTCTCGCACTTATGGCTGCAGGTTATTATGATGGAAATGATATTCTCCCCAGAGACTTTAATGAAATTCTTGATAAGCGTTATAAAAATTTGCCCGAAGAAGATCAGGAAGTTTGCAAAATATTAGGGCCGCTTTCTATAATTGACTCATGTTTTACCAAGGACGAAACTGCTTTTTTTATTGATCCGTCTCCTCAAGACGAAACTGAAACCGAGTATCAGGCGGAAGAATATTTGGATTTAGCCGCCGAGCACAAGTTTATTACAGGCGAAGAAAGCTACCATTTTACCAGCGATAAAGTCAAAGCATATTTTAAGAGGCAACTTTCAAAGAAAGAAAAACTTTACCACCGTAAATTTGCAAATTATTTGCAAGCACGTCATCCAGAAGACTATTATAGCCGTGGAAAACATATGGAGTACAGTCTTCAAAAAAACGACTCTAAAGCCATTTTGGAAACTTGGCAACTGCTTTTTTTATCTTACATCCGTCGAGCTTCTGAGGTCAGCTGTGCAGATGATATTTATCAAATTTTCCCTGCCATTGATTCCTTATTAGGACGTTTGCCGTTTAGCCTTGCCGAAACACAGCGCCACGTTTTGGATGACCTATATAATGGATACAAAGCGTTTTCAAAATATGAGTATGATTTAGCTCTTTATCATCTGCAGGCAATTACATATAGTCAGCTCATACCTGCTTTGTTGGCTGAAGCTCAAAGACTAATCCTCCTTTGCTATGTTCAGCTTGCAGACAATTTTGCTATTGCTAAACAGAGAGCTGAAGAACTTTATGATACCATAAATGACGACACCTTTTGTGAGGACGAACAGTATTGTCGTGCGGCACTGGTTTTGCTGGATTTCTATATAGACCGTGCAAATGATCCACAAAAATTCAGGCTCCTGCGTAGAAATCTTATTCAAATCATTCAACAGCACCCTGGTTGCTTAGCTTTTGAAGAATTTGAAGCTTGTGATAACCGAAAAGCATCGCTCTACTACAGTGCAGTAATCGCAAGCCGACAAACCACTCAAAGCATATGTTTCTATCGAATCCACCATAACCACAGCAACCTATACATGGCCCTTTGCAATCATGCGGGAAACGCTCTCGTTTGTGGTGATTTCGAGGCATCCAGACAAGCGCTTGATGAATGCGATGCTATGTTGATGAACGATGATGAGATTCGTTATCCCAGTCCTTATAAAGTTGAAAACAATAGAATCCTCTTAAACTACTTGCGATCTGAGAAACTGGCGGACGGAAACCGGGAAAAGATCTTAGAGAGTGCACATTGGGCTGTTAGTGCTTTCTCTAAAATTGTAAACCGGAAAGAAGATGAGGTATCTCACGTTATACTTTTTAATTATCTTGGCCTTTCGATTCTCTGTGGAACAAAAAACTGTTCAGAAGAACTTGCTAAAGCGAACATTCAGTTTGTTGAGATAGATGAGTATTATCAATATTTTTTGCATGATCTGAATTTTGCTGACTTCTTACTTCAAGGCAATATTAAGGCAGCTCAAAAAGAACTTGAGATATTAAAGAGCTTGGATGTTCCTCTTCTACGTAACTACCAGCAAATTTTCCTTAAACGTCGCGCCGAACAGGAATTGCTTCTAAATAATCCCAAATATCTCAACAATGATCCAATGAAGTACCACGAAATAATTATGAAGGCATGTTCTCATATCCAAGACTCATCTTGCAAATTTTTTGGACGGGGTTTTCTGCTCTCAGATCTTCAGTTCCTATCATTTTAACATTTTGCATTTTCCCTCTGAAGCGCCGCAAAGATTATTGCCTGATAAATCTCACTGTACGACAGTCCTAGCCGTTCAAAAGCAAAGGCGAATGAACTATGCTTTGTTGTATATGGCGTAGTGGACACATCAAATATGTATGGAGTCCCATCAGCGGCAATTCTGAAATCAATCCTCCCATAGACATCCATCTGCATAAGGCGGAAGGCTTTTTCTGCATAAGCCCGAATGGTATCAATAGTATGGAGCTTTTGCGTATCACCTAAATGATAAAATCCGTATTGATTATATGCCGAGGCTTGTTCATCTAAAATACTTTTCCCGCCAAGGTCAATCCCTACAGGCTCTAGTACATTTATGGAGTTGCCGACCTTAAACACAGGAACTTCACATTCTTCTCCGCCAATGTACTCTTGTATAATATAGTGAGTTCCCTTGAATCGCTGGAACATATCTTGAGAAGCAAGAAAAACCCCTGCTGCACTAACCCCTTGACTCGCAGATTCTGAACAAGGTTTGCAAATAACCTGCGTTCCATCCCTGGGCATTCTATCTCCCAAGATGCCTGCATCGGTAAATAACCAACTTTGGGGAACTGGAATACCATGCGTTTGGAAAAGCGTTGTGAAATAGTACTTATTGCGGCATAGCGCACACGACAGAGACGATGAACTGGTATAGTTAAGCCCAACCAGTTCACAGAAAGCCGGAATAATTGTCTTTTTGTTATCACCAAGTCCATTTCTGGCCAAGTTATAGATCAGGCAATTGTAAAAATGTTCTGGATGTTCTATATATTCAGTTATAAAATCTAACTCATTATAATATACAGCCTGAATATAATATCCTGCATTAACTATTCCTTGGTAGATTTCGTTAAACTCTTCAATAGAGAATCGTTCAGTTTCACTGCATTGGAGTTGTGCTTGATTGATATGTCCTCGTGGCTGCTGAACATGTGCAAGCAAAACGATACTTAATTGGGCCTTATCAATTCCTGAATTTTTCCACCAAAATTGAGTAAAATCTGTTCTTTTCAAAGTCATTCTCCCTTTTGCTATTATCTTAAATAGTACGGCGTATTATCTCAAAACAACCGATAATTACAGATTATCTACCGTTCCAAGAGGCAGACCAAAAGGGGATTGTTACAGGGGGGAAATGTCCTGCAATGATCTCCCTTGGATTTTCATAGAAACAAGCATTCTAAATAAAGTCCACAAGAACAATTTGCATATTCCGAAAAAGTGAGGAACTGAAGGGGTAGACGCAGATAACAGAAATAGCGGTCACGGAAACAGATGGTGGTATGAGCACAGACACGAGTACGGCTCCAGCGAATGATCCGATTATAATACACGTATAGGTCGGTTAACGGCGGCGCATGATGCGCCGCCGTTGACTGACCTATATGCCTTTATTAATAGGTAAAGCCCCAATGGGTCAGGTAGAATAAGTTTCGCAAAAAGACAAAGAGACATGGTTTGCAGATGTCTGGTAGAATGAAGTTGCGACACCACCATTCGAAAGGAGACAGCAAACCATGTCCGAAAAGATTGTACAGCTAAACGAAGAAGTTATCAAGGGGCAGCTCAAGGAACTTGTGCGCGGAAGCGTAGAGGAAACCCTCAACGAGCTGCTGGAGGCCGAAGCGGAGAAGCTGACCCAGGCGGCCCGGTACGAGCGCAATGAGCAACGCCAGGGCTACCGCAGCGGCCACTACAACCGCAACCTTACCACCACTTCTGGGGATGTCACACTCAAGATGCCCAAGCTCAAGGGGATCTCCTTTGAGACTGCCATCATTGAGCGGTATCGCCGCCGGGAGAGTAGCGTGGAAGAGGCTCTCATTGAGATGTACCTGGCTGGCGTATCCGTCCGGCGTGTAGAGGATATTACCGAGACTCTCTGGGGCAGTAAGGTCTCTCCCTCCACCATCAGTGAGCTGAACAAGAAAGCGTATGTCCACATCGAGGATTGGCGTAACCGTCCTCTGCAAGGCGGGCGGTATCCGTATGTCTATGTGGATGGGATCTATCTGCGCCGCAACTGGGGTGGAGAGTTTGAAAATGTGGCCATCCTGGTGGCAATCGCGGTCAATGAGGACGGATATCGTGAGGTTTTAGGTGCCGCCGAGGGCATGAAAGAGGACAAGGCCAGTTGGATCAACTTCTTCCAGTGGCTGCGTGGCCGTGGCCTGGACGGCGTGAAACTCATCGTTGGAGATAAGTGCCTTGGTATGCTGGAGGCCGTGGGCGAAGTGTTCCCTGAAGCCAAATACCAACGCTGCACCGTCCACTTTTACCGTAATGTGTTCTCTGTCACACCTCGCTCCAAGGTGAAACTGGTAGCCAAAATGCTCAAGGCGATCCACGCCCAGGAGAGCAAAAAAGCCGCTCGTGAAAAGGCCAGGGCCGTAGTGGAGGAGCTGTGTTCCATGAAGCTGAAAGAGGCTGCTAAGAAGGTGGAGGACAGCATCGAGGAGACTCTGACCTATTGTGATTTTCCCAGTGAGCATTGGACCCGTATCCGCACCAACAATGTCATTGAGAGGCTGAACCGGGAGATCCGCCGCCGTACTCGTGTAGTGGGCAGCTTCCCGGACGGCAACTCTGCCCTTATGCTGGTCTGTGCCCGGCTACGCCATGTAGCTGGCTCCCAGTGGGGCAACAAAAAGTACATGAATATGAAGCACCTGGAGGCCGCCATTGAGGATGCCTCCATTGCCGGCTGACTCCATTCATGCCAGAGCTTGCAAACTAAAGTGCGAAAAAATCTTGACACGACCGGAAAACGAACGCGTCCAGAAATTTAAGGCCAAGTTTGCTTTATAAAGGATAACCGCCACCTTATGGCAGCGGCTATCCTTTCAATCTTTTACTTATTTCCCTGGTCTATCTTGACAAGGGCAGATCAATCCGTCTCCCGGCTTTTGCAGTAAATGCTGGTGTGCCTCGGGGTTTCTCTGGGAGACTCCATACAGCATATTATTTCTTGAGTACCTGATGAGTCCGGTGGATGCCGGACTTGTACTTCAAGCGGTTTATGATTTCGGCGTGTCTGGAATGATTACAAAACCGACTCCTTCGGTAAGCAGGACCGTCCCGCCGCCCTTGGGGTCGTAATCCAGCATTGTTTTACGCCCAATCCACTCCGAGGGGAAGTCCCCTTTCCGGAATTCGTACAATTCCTGTGTCCACATACCCTTGTAGCACTCAGGTATGCTGTTCCATTCTGACTGTGTGATTTGTTTCAAGCTGCGCCCCCTCATGCGATCCGGCTGGACACCAGACGCTCTGCGATCTGCTCTCTGGTCAGTTCACTGGTGCGGATGATCTCGTCACAAAAAGCGGCAAGGCTGAATTCAAACGCGCCGCTATCCTGGTCCAGCAGTACGCCAGTAATGTGAAAGCCGCGCTTTGCCTGTTCCTGAGACAGCCGTTCCCGGAATTTCGAGGGGAGCTCACATGCGCCGTCCGTGATAAAGACCATATCCGCATTCTCAAATCCACTTTCCTCCATCAAGCGCAGGGCCTCCTGGAGCGGAGTTTCGTAATTCGTACCTCCGCTCAGAAACAGCTCTGCGGCGCGCAGGACATCTTCCTGATCGTATTGCCGCGGGATGAAAAGATCCGTCTTAAAATGCCCCTTGCCTGAAAAGTGGATCATGGCGAAACGGCGTTGGTCCCGCATGGCAATATCTAAGAGAGCCAGCGCCACCGCTTTACACCACGGGGCCGCCTCCTCTGCGGAGTCCGACTCATCCAGCATACAAATTATATCTCCGCTGCCTTTGCGTATGGCCTCCCGGCGCTGGTACTGCTTGAGGCCCTTTTTCTGGAGCTTCCGCAGAAACAAGGGTGTGGTTTCCGGAAGGGCCAGGAGAACAAATTCTGAAGCCAGCGCACGGCTCAGATCCGCGCCAAGCTCCAGGGTGTACTTCTCTCCGCGACCGTAAGCATAGCCGTTTTTCCGTTTCCCTTCCATCAGCTCCTTCAGACGCCCTAAATACCTGGCGACCTTCATCAGCGTATCGTTCTGCTGGACGCGATGCACCAATTCTGTATCGGCGGCTATGCTTTTGGGATCGCTGTTATCCGGCCCCGTGCCCCAGGACATCAATGTGAGCTGTACGTCTATGGCCGTCTGCGCGGCCGCCTCGGAAGCCTGTTTTACAAGCAGGGTAAGCTCGCCGCCGTGCTTCTGCAGGTTTTCCTGGACTATGCGGCCCACGGCCTCCACCTGATTGCTCTGGCTTTGCGCGGTGTTCGCCGCCTTGATGAGCTGCGTTTCCAATGCCGGAGTGGCGCCAGACTGCTCCATCTGCTCTATGAGCTTTTGCAGGCGCTCCATACTTTGGTCCCGTTTTTCTTCCCGCTGTTCCAGCGTTTCTCATGCGTTTTTCTGCCCGCCTGCCTGCTCCATCAGGCTGTCCAGATTGTCCGCCACCTGAGAGATAAACTCTCCCGCGGCCTCATAAGCCGGGATCTGCCGCCCCTCACAGGCTGCCTTTATGGTGGGATAGGAGTCCCCGTCCATCAGCTCTTTCAGGATAGGCTCCCCGGATCGGAAACGGTATGTCAGGACAGTTTGCCAGCTTAGTTATCCGATCCCGTATGGCTTCGTTTGGAATATCCTCCCGGTATTCGTTCAGGAGCGGGCGGAACACAAATCCATAGCTCCCGAGCTTTGCCCACTGTGTCTGTTGATTCCACAGCGTTGGATTGAGAGCAGTCCACAGGGAACTTCCGCAGATCTTGCACTTGTGGTTTTCCCGATTCTCACTTCTGAAAAAACGGGGGCCAGCCGGCACACAGTAGGCGACCCCATCTTTGCTGATATTCTCCATGATGACCGCCCCGCAATCCGGGCAGCAGAACACGTGCCGAAGGGGACTGAATCCGACCGCGGGCATCTCCTCGTTGGCGCGAGGCCGGGCAATATTCAGCCCCTCACGATTCCATTTTCGGAAAATCACAGCGGGCGCCCGCATATAGCCGTCCCTGGCCTTTTCCTTAGAGATGATGGCAAAGCAGTTCCGGCTCCCCTGCTCGTACAGCTTGTAAAGAAGATCAAACTCACTGATACTCCTAACAACTGCGGCAAAGGTGTTTGGGATGCTTTCTTCGATTTCCCGCACCCACTTTTTTGTGACGTGGGCAGGGCAGAGGACAATGCTGAAGGTTTTTGAGTGGCCCGCGCTTATCTGATGGGACTGTAACCCGGCGGCCGCAACTGCAACGCTTCCGATCTTGGTCTTTCCGGTCCCGCATCCGGCTACGATCAGGGCGACCTTACTTTGGCCGAGCTTCCGCTTGATTGCTTCGGCTACTGCGAGCTGGGCGTCATAGAGGGGATACCCGGCGTGCGCACGGACATACTCGTTGATGTCTAATACCTCTCCAGACAGCGGCTCAGCGGCCGGGTCAAACAGAGGCACGAACAGCTTCTTGATCCGTTCTGCCACGGTAACGCCAAAGGTGTTCAGGTAGTCTGTTACGGAGTGAACTCCATCCAGCAGAGAGGGACCCGGGGACGCGCCAGGAATTTTAATTTTTCCCCGCTTCAGGCCGTCCTCCATGACCCGGACCAGATTTTGATCCTTCGCTTCACAGCAGAGCTTCCATGCCTCCAACTCCTGATACAAAGAGCGCACCCTGAGAGGGCGGAGGATTCTGCGCCGCTTTAATTCCGCGAGAACATAGTCCTGATATTCCGGGATCATGGGCACATAGGTTTTCTGGTCACTGGCCTGGAACAATTCATCCTCATTTCCAGGGTGGCAGAAAATATAGCAGATGTGCGCTGGAATGTCCTGCTGAGGCACATTGTCATCAAACAGGTCGTCTTTCTGTGCGTGCTTCCTGCTTTTCTCGTCTTGGCTTTTTGAACTTTCCTGGATCTCATCTTCCGCAATCAATGTGGCTTCCGCGTACAATCCCTCATGGCTCACCTCCCGGCGGTATTGCTTGGAAAGCGATTTCAGCGTGAGGAAGCTGCCGTCAACATCCTCGATTTCGATGGTAGCTCCGCCATAGATGGCGTCCGTAAGCCCCCGCACGACTTCGGCATAGCCGCCGAATCGCAGTCCGGCTAATGTCGGGGAAGGATCTTCGCTCCAGATCACGGCATCTGCGTATGCGTTCAGCCGTATCCCTTTTTTGAGATCCTGATAGGTAACTTTCATGAGCCTTTTGGCTTCCATTCATGGACGTACTCCTTTCATTTTTTGCACAAAAAAGCCGCAGTCCCCTATGAAGTGGGTAACTGCGGTTTTTGTGTCGATGTTAGGTATTTAGGATGTGGGCAAGTCTCCACAGGCCCCAATGGACCCATGGGAGCAATCTCCGACCTGGCGAAATCTGGCCTAAATACAAATAGAGCATACCATATCAGAATCTGTTTGGACAGTTGCGGTTTTCTCCATGATGAGCGCTGCCTGTACGTTGAAATTATAAACAATGTCTTTTGTCTGGCGAGAGCGGGAGGGGAAAGAGACGGGGCCCAACAGCGATCGAGCCAGCCGTTGTCTCTGCAAGTGCTTCCGATTTTGTGTTTCTGGATGGGTCAGTTCATCTCCTGACGATCAATTAAAAGGTATCCGCGTCTCTTTACAGATTTCAGAATATACCGGCTCGTCTCTGAATCCAGACATAATTTCTTTCTGAGGTTTCGCATATAATTACTGGATTCTGTTAAGGTCGCCGGCTTTCCGTTTCTCTCTTTGGTGATGATTTGAATGATCTCCGAATGCGATACGAGCTGTCCTTCATAGGCCGCCAACAGATGAAGCAGATGAAATTGTGCCCGGGTAAGCGTGTATTGTATTCCATCCATAATGACCTTTCTCCGCGCTGGATAAAATCTGATTCCGAAAGCCTCCGTGACAGGCTCAAACCCATGGGTCATTAAGAGATTTCCTGTGCTGCCGGCGTGTTCTATAATGGACTGTATATTTTCCAGCATGTTTTTTTCTTCTTCCTGGCCTTCCGATACAAATGCGAATACCTTCATAAACACTTCCTCCGTATATTATTTTCAGGCAGGCATCAATACAATCAATTATACTAATTTATATTTCGTTAAGCAATCATTTTTCTGTTGATTTTTGACGGAAAATGCTGCCTTTCAACTTTCCTTTGGACTCCATAGCAGCCTGGTTTTTATCATCTTTAACCGACTATGCCCGTTGCTTGGTAGATTGTTCGCTTTTATAGCGCACATATAATTATAGGTGATTAAAGCTAAAAACTATGTAATACAAAACATAGAATTAT
>ERZ856578.7251-NODE-7251-length-11813-cov-97.217365_pt1 | contig 11813 bp, 9 predicted proteins | sample MGYA00514384_ERZ856578 | MGnify/ENA primary metagenome ERZ856578 (study PRJEB29103, sample SAMN06111958) | human gut metagenome | biome: human gut; feature: ankylosing spondylitis patient; material: healthy_person | host: Homo sapiens | place: China:Hangzhou...
TCATGAATGTACATGATGGAGTGGTCGGTACGGGTGTATCTCAGCATTCCCATGAAGTCTTTCCACTGTACCGAGTAGGTCAGACGATAGGTGTTGACAGGCTGCAGCTTCGGATTACTGATCTGATATTGAAAGCGCGAGATATAGTAGATGTTCCCACTGAGCTGACTGAAAGAAGGTCGGGCGGTGGTAGTTCGGAAGCTGAGCGAGTGATGCCACGATGGTTCGTTGAGAGTGATACCGAACGATGGAAACCACTGGTCGTAATGGCGCTCCATATTGTCGGGAGATTCCTCCGACAGATTGGTGTATCGGGATGTGAGATGCTCGTATCGGATGCCTGCCCACCAGCTCCATCTGCCAGCTTCACCCTGATATTGCAGGTAAGCAGCCGTCTTGGTATCGTGGTTTTTGTATTCCGTAGTTCCAAGCATATCGGCAGAACTTTCGGTTCTACCCTTGCCTTCCATCAGGCTCCATTCGCCACCATAGTTGATGGAATGCTTGTCTGAGATGAGTTGCTTGACTTCGATTCTTCCACTATAGATATCGTAGCTCGAATTGGAACGGTTGAGGGTTTCCTGCATCTCGCTACCTTCTTTCTCCGTGATAGGCTGGCTGTCAGAATCCTTGTTTCTGGCATAGTCCAGATAAATCTGTGATGAGAAATGCTTCGACCATTTAGCCAGATGGAAGAGGTTGAAGTGGTGACTGCGCTGGTGTCCCCATTGCTGGCTCTCCGCATCAAAATACTTCATTTCGCCATCCGCATCAGAAAGCTTCATCTCTCTATTTGTATCTTCTCCTGCTGGGTTAGGATAGCGATAGTACTGCTGCTGTTTCTCGCTTCTGCCGCCATTCAGCCAAAGCCCTTCCCATTGTATTCCCACTTCGTGTTGCTTGCTGAGCAACCAGTCGAAGTTGAGTTCTGTAGCGTTATAATTTGCCTTGTTCTTGCCATGGCGGTCGGTTCCGAAGAGATATTCGCCATCTTTGGCTCTTACGAGCGCTTCCTGTGGCTGATGCACATTGTATCGGTTGTCTGTGTAGCCGTAAAATCCTGTGAGCGAAATCTTCTTCGTTACCCAACCCAGGGTCAATTCCTCGTGGTTGGTGTTCACCTCGCTCAATTCATCATACACCTGCATCTTGCCGAATATACCCTCGTCTGTTCTTCTCGTCAGGATTCTCAGTACGGCTCCCGTCGTTGCATCATATTTTGCACCAGGAGTGGTAATGAGTTCTATTTCATCTATCAGCTTCACATCGAGATGAGAGAGTTCGGCAGAAGTTGCCTTCTTGTCGTTGAGATAGATGATGGGTGCTCCCAGTCCGTTTACTTCCAGGGTTCCATCGGCGGTTTGTTTCATGCCGGGGATGTGCTTCAATACATCTTCCAGCGTTGGCTCCTTTGCCAAAGGAGTGTTGCGGACACGGGTAACCAGGGCATCGTTTCTCATCTTGTACATCGGGCGATGACCTGTTACGGTTACGGCTTGAATCTCGGCCTCCTTATCAGCTTTGATCGAATCTTTTTCAGTCTGTACCGAGTCTGCGGAAACTCCGGATGTCGGGAATTTCCCGTTTTGTGCTGTTGCACAGGTGGCGGTGGCTAGCATCGCACATATAACTGTTTCTTTCTTCATTTTCTTCCTTGCTTTTTGTTTTCGTCTGCAAAGGAACAGCTTTTCGGGCTCAAAATCGCAAATAATCATTACTGAAACATTACGCTGGCAAAATAATCTTGCTTCACCTTAATTATATATAATGAAATCTTTGTACCTTTGCATCGAAAAAAAAAATGATATGAATAGAAGAATCAAACAAGTCTGGCTGCTCGCCATCCTTTCCTCTTTCCTGCTGATAGGCTTGCAGACTTATTGGCTATACAATAGCGTGACCTATTCGATGGGAGAGATGGGGAAGAAAAACGCCGAAAAGGCGGAACAGGCAATAGTCACTTATCTGACAAATATCGGAGCAGCGGTAAAAGAAAAATCACATATCGGTTATGTCGTCACGGCATATTTTTCAGACTACAAGCCTCCCGTTACAACGGTTTGCTCTCCGCTGGATACGGATACAATCATTGGTGGAGTGGTGTATCGCAAGCCGGGATTCGGTAATGTGATGGAGAAGAGAGATACTTTCGATTTGCGTGAGACGGATTCCAACAATTCTTTTGATTGCCTGAATACTTACATCACTTACCAGCTTACCCGCTTTGACAAGGCGCATTTTGATCGTTTCATCAGTAGAAAACTGGGCAATGATTTCATCGGGGCAGAGATGAAGACGGGCAAGCATCGTCTGTGGCAGACAAGAATCGTGGAACCTCCTACCTTGTTTCATCACGAAATGCTGGTGGAAGTGCCTTTCAATCCTATTCAGTATCAGTCGATGCAGATGAGGATGCAGGTGCTGATGCTGCCCATCCTGAAGGGAATGATGTGGCAGATGATAGGAAGTCTGCTGGTTACCATCATGCTTCTCCTGAGCATAGCTTATCTCATCAAGGTGATGCTCCTGCAGAAGAAGGTGGATAAGATGCGAAGCGACTTTGTGCATACGATGATTCACGAGCTGAAGCGCCCCGTGCAGACGCTGAAGATGTGTGTATCTGTATTCTCTGCTCAAAAGACAGATGAGAAGGATGAGAATGCCCTCATCATGGAGACCGTAAGAGAGGAGAGCGATAACCTGACTGCCTATCTCGCCAAACTTCGTGAAGTAATCAGGGCAGAAGAACATATCCCGCTCCAGATAACTTCTTTCGATATCCATGCCGCCTTGCAGAATTTGGTGGCTTTTTATCGCAAGAACAGACAGAAGGAGGTGAATGTTTCGCTCGATTACCAGCGCACTTCCGACCGGATGATGGGAGATAGAGACCAGCTTCTGAATGTGGTCAGTAATCTGATGGAGAACTCGGTGAAGTATTCCGGCGATATTGTCAATATCCATGTTGCCTGCCGAGATACCGAGAAGGAGGAAGTCATGATTTCTGTATCAGATAATGGAATCGGAATTTCGCCCGACGAGCAGCAGAGAGTCTGGACGAAGTTCTATCGCAGCAATGCTTACCCGGATATGATGCAGCCGGGCATCGGCTTGGGTTTGAGTTTTGTGGATATGATTGTGAAGGCCCATGGGGGCAGAAAAATGATGCAGAGCGAAGTGGGCAAGGGAACCAGAATTTCAATCGTCATCCCGCAACACTCCTGATGCATCCGGTTTAACGCTATAAACAACAGAAAAAATGATCAAGATATTATTTGCAGACGATGACTTGAAGTATTCTATGTTGCTGAAGAGTTTCCTGCAGCAGCATGGCTACGATGTGACTTATGCCGGAAATGGCATGAAGGCATGGGAGCAGTTCCCGGAGGTGAAGCCCGACCTAGTATTGCTCGACATCAATATGCCGGAGATGGATGGCTATGAGGTGGCTGAGCGCATCAGAGCCATCGACCCGAAGGTGCTTATCTTCTTCCTCACCGACCGTACGGAGAAGAACGATCGACTGAAAGGTTTCTCCCTGAAGGCAAACGATTATCTTGCCAAGCCCTTCTATCCGGAAGAGTTGCTGGCAAGAATAGAGGAGCGGTTCTCCATGAATGAGAGTGAGACGATAGAAGAGGAGGTGTATCATTTCGGAGAAACCACCTTCTGCTATAACAACAATGAGCTTCGTACCCGTTCCTCTCGTGTGCTCATTACCAGCCGACAAGCCGACATCCTCCGTCTGCTGGCGAAGAATATCGGCAATGTAGTAAGCAAGGAGATGATACAGGAGGCGGTGTGGGGTACCGTAAGCTATGCCAACTCCCTGGCTGTGAATGTGCAGATGACGTATCTCCGCCATGCTCTTCAGCATGATGTGACCGTTAAGATTGAGTCGCTGAAGAAAAAGGGATACGTCTTATCTGTTATTTCTCCAGAGTAACGATGATGTAGCTTCTGCCATCCTCCTTCAGACCTCTTTCCTGAATGGCTTTGGTGCCCTCTTTCAAGATCTCGATGGCTCTGATCTTGCTGGGAGAAATCTTGTTGAATTCCTCTTTAGTCAGCTCCTGCTCTCTGCCCTTGATCAGATAGTGAGGGTCTGGCTTGGGGGCAGGAGGTGTGGTAGTGGTGATGATATGAATCTCTATCACATCTCTTTTGGGTGCCGGCAGGACGTTGGTGTTTACCTGGTAATTCTTGATGGTTTTACCGATGAGTTCCTTGCCGGTGAAGTTTGGAATGCGCTCGCCGTCGATGCTGTAGATACGCAGGGTATCTGCCTTGGATGCCATACTGCTGGTTATGCCCAGCAGGGCAAATGCAATGGTGAAAATATACTTTTTCATAAGCGTGAAATGTTTTGTAATTCAGCGTGAAATGTTTTATCATTCGTTTAACTGTGCCAATGGAAGTAGCTGATAACTACCATATTGCGTTTCTGTAATATTGATGGTGTAATGCTGCATGTTGCCTTCGTTGTCCAGGGTTGAGATAACGATGTTATTGCCTTGACGGTTGATGGTCAGCTGCTCGGCAGAAGGCAGGGCGGCAGAGGCTACTTCATAAATCTGATTGAAATCTTCATGAATGCTTCTTTCTGCTTCAGATGAAGTCTTCCCGGCATTGCCGGAAGTCTTTTCATTTTTTCTTGAAGTCTTCCCCGTATTTTCTGAAGTCTTCTCCGTATTGCCAAAAGAGGTCTCTTCTGTATTTTCTGCAGTCTTCCCTGCATGTTTCTCGCTTCTTCCTGCGATATTCTTTCTTTTGGCAAGGGATATCTTGCTTGTCTTCATTTCCTGTGGAGTCACGATATCCTGGGTTGCAGCCAGGAAGAGGGAGTCGGCACGTTCCATCTTTTCGTACGCATTCAGATGCTCGTTTCCATCTTCAGAAGATGGCTGCGAGCGAACCACCTGCTCTGCAGGAACCAGGTTGGCGAAGCCTGGTTGTTGTTCAGAAGAGGATGAGAAATAATCCTTGATAGGGAAGAGCAGGAAGATGAGACCTGCCAGCATCGCTGTAGCGAGAAGAATGGCTGAGAGGCGTACCCATCTTGTTTCGTGCTTCTTAGAAGCTGCAAGGGACATCTCTTTCATTTGCAGCTGTCCATCAGCTCCTTCTTTTCTGTCCAGTTCTTTCATCTCTTCTTTTCCGTCCAATTCTTCCATCATTTCCATTTCTGTTTGATGGAAATTCGGAGTATAGTTCTCCATTCCCAGCATCAGGTTTCTGATGTCGAGATCCTCATCCGTTAAATCCTTATCCTTGCAATGGCGATAGAAATCAGCCAATGCCTGTTCTTCCTCCACACTGGTATCAGCATCGAGGTAGCGTTCTATCAGCTCGTGGCGATAGGTTATATCTTCTAGTTTCTTCATTTCTTTTCTTTTTAGAGTTTATGACTTCATCATTTTCAACAATGATCTTCTTGCTGCAGAAATCATCGTCTTGGTGCTCGTCTTGTTGGCTCCACAGATTTCGGCAATCTCATCGAGGCTCTTTCCCTCGCTTCTCAATAGCAGCATTCTTCTCTGCGTATCCGGAAGCCTGTCCATCGCCCTGTTGAGTCGCCTTTGCGTATCTTCGCCGATGATGGTCTGGTCGGTACGCTCTGCTGCCGTACAGATTTCTGCAGGATGCTTCATCTGTTCCAGCGATGCCGTCTGGGCTTTGTTGCGTCTCAGATGGTCAATGCAGAGATTCCTGGCTATCGTCATACCTAAGGCCTCGATGCTCTGGTATTCAGAGAGCCTTTCGCGCATCTTCCAGAGCTTCACCAGGGTTTCCTGCACGATGTCATCGGCTTCTTCGGCAAGGGTTCCTGCCGAGAGATAGCGCTGACAATGTGCCGTCAACCTAGGACGCATTTCCTGGGCGATATGTTCAAATTCTGTTTCTTCCATTTGTTCCTTTTTATGTGTATGACGCAAGAAGAGGCGGAAGGTAAACAAAAAAAATGCTACCTTCGCACATTTCCGTGCAAAGATAGCATAAAATTTTGAGATATAGACATATCTTTTATTTTATTTGTGGATGAAGTGGTTTATTCCTCTGTTTTTGCCATCATTACAATGATATTACAGGTGCAGAAAATCAGTGATGTAACAGCTTTGTAATACTTATGTTTTACGGTAGAAATATCTTCTCCTTACCTTTGCAGTCGAAATGAAGAAGATGTCTTTCTGCATCAGTAGGAAAAGATTTCATTCGGAATAAACAAAATCAGATTTACGTGTATATATAATAAGGTAAGAAATGAAGAAGAAAACGTATTTGTTGATGGCACTCACGATGGTGTCAATGGGAATGAATGCCCAGAATTCAGGAAAAAGCTCTGTTGAGAAGGGCATTGAGGAATTCACCAAGTCGATGACCATTGGTGGAACCATCCGCTCCAAGTATGAGTACCAGACCGAAGAGGGGGAGGGACGATTCGAGGTGCGTACTGCCCGCATCAACGTGGCTGGCAATATTACACCTCAGGTAAGCTATAAGGCGGAAATCGACCTCTGCGACGAGGGTAAGATCAAGATGCTCGATGCCTATACACGCATCAAGCCTTGGAAGACCCTGCAGTTCACCATCGGTCAGGAGCGTGTGCCATTCACCATCGACGCTCACCGTTCTCCTCATCAGCAGTACTTCGCCAACCGTTCGTTCATCGCCAAGCAGGTGGGTAACGTGCGCGACGTGGGTGCTGAGATAGGATACACCTGGAATGTAGGTTTCCCTATCGTGGTGAATGCCGGTATCTTCAACGGTTCGGGCTTGACCAACCAGAAGGATTACTGGACCAAGGGTGTTAACTATTCTGCCAAGGCACAGTTCCTTTTTCCGAATGTGAACCTGGTGTTGAGTACCCAGAAGATCAAGCCATCTGATATTACGGTAACGATGTATGATGGTGGTATCACCTTCCACAAGGGTGGTTTCATTGCTGAGGCTGAGTATCTTTACAAGCATTACAGCAAGGATGCCTTCCACGATGTGCATGCGTTCGATGGATTCGTATGCTATGACATTCCGGTTCGCAATCAGAAGAGCATCATCAGGAAGGTTTCGCCATTGGCAAGATATGATTTCATGAGCGACCATAGTGATGGTACCCGATATGGCGGTTCTGATACCGAACTCGGTGCCTTGAAGATCAATGATTACAAGCGCCATCGTGTTACTGGCGGTGTAACCCTCAGCCTTGCCAAGCCGTTCATCTCTGATATCCGTATCAACTACGAGAAGTATTTCTATCGCAAGGGTGGCATTGCCAAGACTTCAGAAAAGGATAAGATTGTTGTGGAGTTCATGACAAAGTTTTAATTTTTTTAGGCACGGATTACACGGATTACACGGATTTTTTGACTTGCGTAACTTAAAAAACTCATAGCGCCAGCCTCCGTGTAATCCGTGTAATCCGTGCCTAAAAGTTACAGCATTCCCTTAGAGCTAGGAAGCTCGAAGTGATAGATGTCTCTCTTCACCGCCATTTTCAGCGAGCGGGCAAGCGCCTTGAAGATGCCTTCTATCTTGTGATGCTCGTTCTCACCCTCAGCCTTGATGTTGAGGTTCATCTTTGCCGCATCACTCAGACTCTTGAAGAAATGCTTGAACATCTCGGTTGGCATTTCGCCCACCTTCTCTCTGTGGAACTCGGCATCCCAGATCAACCATGGACGGCCACCGAAATCCAATGCCACCTGACAGAGACAATCATCCATCGGCAGACTGTAGCCGTATCTTTCTATTCCGCGCTTGTCGCCCAGCGCCTGCAGCAGGCATTCGCCCAGGGCAATACCCGTATCTTCAATGGTGTGATGCTCATCCACATAGAGGTCGCCCTTGGTGTGGATGGTGAGGTCCATCATGCCGTGCTTGCCTATCTGCTCCAGCATGTGGTCGAAGAAACCAAGACCGGTAGAAATGTCGCATTTTCCGCTGCCATCGAGGTTTACCTTGATGTAGATATCCGTCTCCTTGGTGGTGCGCTTCACTTCTGCGATGCGGTCGCCGGCAAAGAGAATCTCAGCAATCTTATCCCAGTCCATACCGTCTTTTCCGAGAATCAGACTCTTGCAACCCAGGTTCTCGGCAAGCTGGGCATCGGTTTCACGGTCGCCGATTACATAACTGTTTGCCATATCGTAGGCTGGGTTGTCGATATATTCGGTCAGCATGCCCGTGCCCGGCTTTCTCATCGGCGAGTTATCCTCCGGGAAGTGGCGGTCGATGTGCTGCTTGGCGAAGTGGATGCCCTCGCTCTCCAGGGTCTGGATGATGAAGTTGTGTACTGGCCAGAAGGTGTTCTCCGGGAAGGAGTCGGTGCCCAGTCCGTCCTGATTGCTCACCATCACTAGCTCGTAGTCTGTGTGCTGGGCAATGAAGGCGAGGTTGCGGAATACACCCTTGGTGAATACCAGCTTCTCGAAGCTGTCAATCTGTTCGTCCGCAGGTTCCTGAATCAGGGTTCCGTCGCGGTCGATGAAGAGTAATCTTGTCTGTTTCATGTCTCTTTCTATCTCTTTTATGTTAATATGATTAATACTTCTTGTTTTCCTCTTCTTCTGCAGCCATTTCTGCAGCCATCTGCTCTATGCCGGCTACGGCCATCTGCTGCTGACTCTCCTTCAGTTTTTTCTTTTCCTCATCCTGCACCTTGTAGGATGCATACTGGTAAGCCAGTGCGATGCCGAGCCAGGTGAGGGCATAGATGATGAGCAGGCTGGTGAGGGTAAAGACGAGGAAGAGGAGTGGGGTGAAATAGCCCGGTACGCCGAGCGGATCGCCCTGGAGTGCACCCAACTGTGAGTAGAGCTGGGCGATGATGAGGATGATGGTAGGTACAGCTGCGATAAAGGTGGCGATGCCTACAATCATCATGCCCAGGAAGCAGGTCATGAGGAAGCCTCCGAAGTGGCGGAGGATGCGGACCAGCGATCTGCCCGGCTTGCGCTTTTCGCCCTGAGAGCAGAGCTGCTTGTGGGGCAGGAGATGCCAGAATGATACTGCCGCCATCACGAGGGTGGCTGCGTAGATGATGGTTTGCAGGATGAATGAAGCCATCGGATTCGCTTCTCCCCAATCGTGAAGCGACTTGTTGGGGAGGAGAAAGTAAAGTACGATTGCCAGCAATACTGCGAAAGGCACATGGGTAACCCATGTCTGCTTGATGAGCGAACGGATATCGCTCGTTACGGTATTGTAGGATGCTTTCATGCAGGCAGTTATGCTGCGTTGCTTAAATAATTCATTTACTTCCATAGTTATATGATTTGATGCTGTTTAACTATTCCGAAAAATCACTTTTGACCTTTTTGGTCTTTAAAAGTTTCTTCTGAATTCCGAGCAGGTGATGGCGGTAGCGATCGCTACGTTCAGACTATCGGCTGTGGCTCTTCCTTCCGGGAAGTTCGGGATGAGCAGTCTTCGGTTCACCTTCTTGGCAAGGGCGGGCGAAATGCCTTTTCCTTCGTTTCCCATCACGATGAGTCCCCGGTTTTCCAGCTGCTGCTGATAGATGTTGTCGCCATCGAGCAGGGTACCATAAACGGGTACATCTGCAGGCAATGACTCCACCAGAGCCAGCAGGTTGCCATATTCCACCTTCACTCTCGCAATGCTGCCCATCGTGGCCTGTACCACCTTCGGGTTATACACGTCGGCAGTATCCTGACTGCAGTAGATGTGGGTGATGCCAAACCAGTCGGCAATGCGGATGATGGTGCCCAGGTTGCCCGGGTCTTGCACGCCATCCAGGGCGAGGCTCAGTTCCTGGGTGTTGATTTTAGAAAAGCCGAAGTTCTTCTCCTTCGCCTCTTCCTGAGAGTTGTTGGAATCCTGCTTATTGCAGCCGGTATCCTGTCTGAAAACGGCCAGTACCTGCTGCGGATGCTGCAGGAAGCTCACCTTCTTCAGCTCCTCCTCGGTCACCTCTATCACTTCTGTCTGATCCGCAAGGTGCTTGCCGTGGAGCCACTCCTGGGTAGCCACAATGAGGTCGGCAGGTTGCAGGGCGAGCAGGTCATCTACTACCTTGAAACCTTCCGCCACGAACTTTCCTTCCTTGTTGCGGTTCTTCTTCAGTTCGAGCGAACGAATGTATTTTATCTTATTCTTGCTAATCATTTGTTGTTGTTTCTAATCTTTAATGGATGCAAAGGTAGCATAAAAAGCAGACAATACAAAATAAAAAGTGCTAAATATTTTGTATTTTCTTCGTTTTACACTATCTTTGCAATCTAAAAGGATTAGATTCGTGAAAATACAGAAGATTTCAGTTCTCGCCCTGCCACTGGTTCTGGCTGGATGTTCTGCCAGCAAGTATGTGCAGGAGGGGGAGTATATATTAAATAAGGTGGAAGTGAAGAGCGACTCTGCGGAATATGATGCAGGGGCGCTCAAGCAGTATGTGCGACAGAAAGAGAAGCCGAAGCTCTTTGCACTCTTTAAAAACCCGTTCAGCAAGAAGCCCGTCATCTATGATTCCATCCAGGCTCGACTCACTTGCCAGGACCTGCTCACGGCGATGCAGAACCAGGGATTCCTGCACGCTGGCGTATCCCTCTATACCACCGTTCACGGAGAGGATTGGGCGAAGGGCGGAACCAGGAAGCGGAAGAAAGCCCCGAAGCTGGATGCCACCTATCTGTTGCATCCCGGTGAGCCGTTCCTCATTGGCAAGGTGGAGTATGACATAGAGGATAAGAACATACAGGATAGATTGCAGCTCGATAATCCTGATAACCAGATGCTGAAGCCGGGAATGCGTTTCACGGTAGAGGCGCTGGATAATGAGCGCAAGCGTATTTCCAATCTCCTCATTGATGATGGATACTTCCGCTTCAACAAGGATTTCATCCACTTTTCTGCAGATACCATCACGGGCAGCAAAGACATCGGCGTTACCCTGCATCTGATGAACTACAAGGCTAACAGTAATGCGCCGGAAACCCCACACTCTCGATACGAGATCAGGAAAATCAACTATCTCAGCAACGACAGCGACCGCATTCACCTGCGCCATCAGGTGCTCCTGAATGCCACTGCCCTGAAGGAGGGAAGTCCCTACAGCGCCTCTGCCCTGCAACGTACGTATAATAATTTCGCACGCCTGCAGGCGGTGAAATATACCAATATCCGATTCGTGGAAGCTCCCGATAGCGGAATGCTCGATTGCAATATCCAGATCAGCACCAACAAGCCTTCTACCATCTCCTTCCAGCCGGAAGGAACCAATACGGCAGGCGACCTGGGTGCTGCGGCTTCGCTCACCTATACCAACAGAAACCTCTTCCGGGGTAGCGAACAGTTGAGTATCGAGCTGCGTGGTGCCTACGAGGCTATCACCGGACTGGAGGGCTATCAGGACCAGAACTATCAGGAGTATTCGATAGAGAGCAAGCTGGTGTTCCCACGCTTCGTGGCACCGCTGCTGTCTAAGAATTTCAGAAGAAGACAGACTGCCAATACGGAGTATTCGGTGGCCTGGGACCTCCAGAACCGTCCGGAGTTCCATCGTCGCGTCTTCTCTATGGCATGGCGCTACCGCTGGGCAGAACCCCGCCATCATCTCAACTGGCGATTCGACCTGCTCGACCTCAACTATGTGTATATGCCTTGGATTTCAGAGACTTTCAAACGTGACTATCTGGATGATGTAGATAACAGAAATGCCATCCTGCGCTATAACTACGAGGATATCTTCATCATGAAGATGGGATTCGGATTGACCTATAGCGATGGGGTAGATGCCTTCCGACTGAATGTGGAGTCTTCGGGTAATCTGCTCAGCGCATTCTCCAAGGCGCTGAATT
>ERZ856578.7264-NODE-7264-length-11784-cov-4.530196_pt1 | contig 11784 bp, 9 predicted proteins | sample MGYA00514384_ERZ856578 | MGnify/ENA primary metagenome ERZ856578 (study PRJEB29103, sample SAMN06111958) | human gut metagenome | biome: human gut; feature: ankylosing spondylitis patient; material: healthy_person | host: Homo sapiens | place: China:Hangzhou...
ATTTAATTCCGTTACAAGAACTGCGCCGTCAGAGAAGCCCTTGCACCAGTCAGCAGGAATTTCTGAACTTGGTGAGTGTTTCGCCAACACCGTACCGTACAACAGCCCAGCTAAAATAGTTTTCTGTTGGTTCCAAGGTACCCGCAAAGCTAATTGCCCCTACCTTTAATACATCATTAGATGAATCGGAGGATTGATTTATGCAGCCTACAGTACCAAGGACCGTAACACCCAGCATCATGCTAATCAGTAACGCCTTACGTAATCCTTTCATTCACACACCTAACCTTTCTCTATATGTATATCACTTCATATGAGCATATTCCAATTATACCCATGGGGGTATGTTACTTAGTCAACTATACTATATATTTAGTGTTAACACAATCATTTCTAAGAAAATTTTCGATATAATTATATATATGAGAAAATCTGTATAGATACGTAACATACAAAAATAGCAGTTAGCTCTAAAGCTAACTGCTATTATATATGTACCTATTGTATTTTACCCATATTAGTAGGCGAATCCTCTAGTCGAATACACTAGGCGATCGCTACAATGAGAAGTCGGATACGTTGTATCAAAGTCCTATGCTTCTACAGCCGCTTCTTCTAAAGTAAGTGGCTTATGATCTTGGCCAATTTCAAAGATGGAGCTCAATAGAACTTTTGTATAAGGATGCTTCGCATCAGCTAAGTGAAATGCATCTAGTTCTTCAACAATAGCGCCTTTGTGCATTACGACCACCTTGTGGCACATAGTACGAATGAACGCAATATCATGAGCGATAAATAGGTATGTTAAATTTTTCTTCTTTTGTAAACGCGCCAATAAATAGGCAATGGAGTCTTGTACAGACACATCTAGAGCACTTGTTGCCTCATCTAAAACAAGAATTTCTGGTTCAAGTACGATAGCACGAGCAATGGCAACACGTTGACGTTGTCCACCAGACATTTCATGAGGATAGCGATTCATGAACTCACGAGGTAAATCTACCATTTCAAGATAATCACCAGCAATCTGTTCTTCTTTTCCTTTTTCTAGAAGACCAAAGTTGTATAGTGGCTCAAGAATAATATCTTTTACCTTCATACGCGGATTGAAGGCTGCAGATGGATCTTGGAATACCATTTGAATTTTCTTGCGGTATTCTTTTGTTTGCTCAGAGTTCATATGTTGAATCTCTACACCATCTACATAAATCTCGCCTTCTGTAATAGGCAGCATCTTCATGATCATACGAACCAAAGTCGTTTTACCAGAGCCAGATTCACCTACAATCCCAAGGGACTCGCCTTTTTCTAAGGTAATATTGATATCCTTACATGCTTCGAGCTCACCACCAGTAGGAAGTGGGAATCGTTTATATACATTTTTTAATTCTACAGCGTAGTTAGTCAATGTAACGACCTCCTCCCAATGTTGGTACAGCATCTTTTAATTGTTTCGTATATTCATTAGATGGATTTTCCAAAATGTCTTGAGGCGTACCAGCATCTACGACACGACCTTTTTTCATAACAATGATATAGTCGGACATATAGGCCGCTACACCAAGGTTATGCGTAACCATTACGATAGCAGAATTATGCTCTTTAGCAAGTTCTAGCATTTGCATAACAACTTGTGATTGTGTTGTTACATCTAAAGCAGATGTAGGTTCATCACCAATTAATAACGCAGGATCCATCGCTAATGCCATAGCAATGCCCACACGTTGGCGTTGACCACCAGATAATTCGTGAGGATAGCGACACAATATATCTGCACAATTAGGTAATGCCACAGACTCTAACAAAGCAATTGCACGACGATCACATTCATCATTAGTGATTTCAATATGAGCTTTAAATAGTTCTCTAAATTGTTTACCAATGCGCACAATCGGATCGAGTGCACTACCACTATCTTGGAAAATCATGGCCATATCTTTACCACGTATGGCTCTCCATTCTGACTTAGATAGGGTGCGAAGATCTTGACCATTAAAGATCATGGTACCATCTGTGACCTCACCACCTATAGGCAACAAACCCATGAGGGCACGGATCACGGTAGTTTTACCGGATCCAGATTCCCCTACAATGGTCAATACCTTACCGCGTTCCAAGGTAAAGTTTACATCCATAACAGCAGGCACACCTTGGTACGCGATGTTAAGGTTCTCTACAGTTAGTATGTTTTCTGCCATTATAGCTCCTTATTATTTTGTAATTTTATTAGTAATCCAGTAGTAGTCACTTGGGTACATGACAGCACCTTTCAAGTAAGAACCAGTAACGATATTAGTTTTAGGGTAACCTAAGAACAATGCAGCACCATCATTCATCAATAATTGTTGAATTTGAATTGCATAGTCACGACGTTTTGCAGGATCGAATTCAGTTTCAGCAGCATCTAACAATTGGTCAACTTGTGGATTGGAGTAACCAGAACCGTTTTGAGGGTTGGAACCATTGTCATTTGTATGCCAGTAGTTAGCCAAGAACCAGATTGGATCGCCTGTATTAGCCGTTACGATATTGGAGATAAGCATGTCATAGTCGCCGTCTTGGCCCATTTTATCAATCAAGTTATAGTCAACTGTTTTAATTTTCATGTCGATACCAACTTTTTTGAGGTCAGCTTGAACGGCTTCTGCATAAAGTGGCAATTCAGCACGAGAATTATATACTACGAAGTCGAATGTTAATGGTTTACCATCTTTATCAAGGATGCCATCGCCATCAGTATCTTTCCAACCATCTTCGGCTAACAATTGTTTTGCACGATCAGGATTATATGCATTAGGATCTTTCAAATCTTTGAAACCATAGTCCATGGATGGTGGAATTGGAGCAGAACCAGGAATGAATGTACCTTTTAACAATACATCAGCATAGTTTTTGCGGTCTGTGGCAGAGATAACAGCAGCACGAACTTTGTCATCACCAAGAATCCCTTTTTGGTTAATACGAGCCAATACTACGCGAAGGGATGCAATTTCATCAACCTTAAACTTATCGTTATTTTGGAATAAGCCGATTTCACCAGCACCGATGTTAACCGCCATATCAACATCGCCAGATTGCAAGCTCATAGCACGCGTATTAGGATCGTCGATAGAAGGAATTTCTACAGTTTTGAAAGGTACTGTACCATCCCAGTAATTTTCGTTGGCCGCCATTTCAGCACGTTCTTTTGTGAAAGATTTAACTACGTATGGACCTGTACCGATAGGACCTTCTTTAGCAAAGTTACGGCCATCTTTTTCAGCTTGGACATCAACAATTAAGAATAATGGGTCAGCCAAAAGACCAGGCATATTAGGATATTCTTTTGTTGTATGAATAACTAATTGTTGACCATTAGCTTCCATAGAGTCATATTCGAAGAATGTTTTCGCACGATTGGATTTTTCAAAAGCCCGTTCGATAGATGCTTTAACTGCTGCAGCATCAACTTTTTTACCATTAGAGAATTTCACCTTATCATTGATTGTGAAAGTCCACGTTTTATGGTCTGGAGATACTTCCCATTTTGATGCAATCCAAGGTTGTGGTTTCATTTGTTCATCAAACTTCGCCAATGTTTCGCCTACACCATAGCGCATGACAACCCATGCGAAGAAGTTTTCTGTAGGTTCTAATGTGGATGCGAAGTTAGTTACACCAACTTTTAAAACATCCTTATTAGCAGCACCATTATTATCAGAGCCGCAACCAGCGATGAAGGAACCCATCATTACAATGCTAAGACCTGCTAAGAGGGCTTTTTTCCAAGATTTTTTCATATAAAATCTCCTTGTACAATTACATATAAACATAAAACATACACATCATAACTACTACAAACCATAATAGTCATAATGGAAAAACCACAGTATTGCTTATTTATTCATCCAACAACTTTCACAAAGCTATACATAAATAAGTATCACACGTAACTAACCTTGATTTTTAGGATCCACTACATCGCGCAAGGAATCAGACCAAAGGTTAAAGATAGCAACTACGATAAGGATGGACATACCAGGGAAGGCCATCAGCCATGGACTGGTTTGTAAATATTGACGACCTTCGTTAAGCATAAGGCCCCATTCTGGTGTTGGTGGTTGAGCACCAAATCCAAGGAAGGAAAGACCAGCAACCTCAATCATAATAGCCCCAATATCTAGTGCACCTGTTGTAACAACAAGAGGCATAATATTAGGAATGATATGACGTCTAATAATAGTTGATGTAGATGCCCCCATCATGACAGCAGCCGTTACATACTCTTCGCCACGAACTTTCAATGTCATAGATCGTACCAAACGAGCATATTTTGCCCAACCTACTACAGATAATGCCAAAATCGTATTCATAATACTACCACCCAAAATACCTGCAATGGCAATGGCTAATACTACACCCGGGAAGGATAGCATAATGTCCGCAAAACGCATGAGGACCATTTCGATTTTCCCGCCGAAATAACCGGCTATGGCACCGATAATAGTACCAATGCTTACCATAATCACTACGATGGATACACCCATGAACAAGGATAATTGAGTACCATAAATGATACGAGACAATACGTCACGACCCAGTTTGTCGGTGCCAAACCAATGCTGAGCACTAGGGGCTTGTAATGCTTTAGACATATCCGATGTGAAAGCATCTCCCGGCGCAAGCCATGGTGCAAAGATAGCAATGAATACGATGACAAGCATCAATGCAGTGTAGAAAGAGAACAATTTATGTTTCTGAATAAATTCTTTCATTATGCTCTCTCCCTTTTCAATCTAGGGTCCAACAGAACATAGGATGCATCAACTAGAGCATTGACACACATATATGCTAAGGCAACCCATAACACAAAACCTTCGATCAATGGATAGTCGCGCATGGTAATGGCATATACCGCCATATTCCCAAGGCCAGGCCAGGAGAATACCATTTCAACAACTGCAACACCGCCTAATAGCCAACCGATGAGAACGCCTAATATAGTGATGAGTGGTAATACTGCATTAGGCAAAATATGACCGAATAAAATTTTCATCTCACTCACACCACGAGCACGTGCGCCGATGACATAATCCTTTTGCATTTCTTCAAGAATAACAAGACGAACTTGGCGCATGTACTTGGACCCCACTACAACAGCTAATGTAGCGGCTGGTAGAATTACACCGATAGGAGTTACACGAGAAGATGCAATAGGAACAAGTCCTAATTTAAGACCAAAGATATAAATCAATACAAGGCCTAACCAGAATGATGGCATAGACACGCCTACAAAGGAAGCAGTGCGCAACAGATAGTCGATCCATTTGTTTCGATTTAAGGCGCTTATAATCCCTGCCGGCAATGCATAGAGCAATGTAAATACTAATGCTGTACCCGCTAACATAACTGTTCCTGGCAAAGCCTCTAACATACGATCTACAACAGGCTTTTTAGCCGAATAACTCATCCCTAAGTCACCTTGTGCAGCATTCACAACCCAGTTCGCATATTGCACTAAGAACGGTTTATCTAGCCCAAGCTGAGCTCGAGTCTCATCAATGAGCTCCTGAGACACGATAGTATCGGCCGTTTCTAGTAGCATCGTTACTGGATCGCCTGGAGCTAAATAGGTGAGACAAAATGTCAAAAATGTGATGCCAAACAAGGTTACAATAAATTGTCCCAAATGTTTAGCAAATCGTTTACCCATAGGCGCCTCCTAAACTCTCTAAACACTAACAACAAATCAAATGAAAAACTAAGGGTACCTCCCACTCAACGTAGCAGTAATACGCAAAAATAAGAAAAAATATAGCTCCCTGAGGAACAAAAAAAAGCTAGTCGCCTGACTAACCTAAATTAAGCACAGTATATGCATACCATACATTTAGAGCAGGCTTTCTGACTCAGACTCATCGCAACATTTCGGCCTTCCCAGTTTCCCAGTGACCCTATAATGAAACCTTGCTCCTCATTACAGCTATTTGCATAGTATGGGATTTACACCCATTTTCCTCTTTTACGCTCGGTGAACACCGACACTCACTAGTTCATTTACTTTTATCGATTATTAATATACTATATTAATATTCTGTTTACAATACACATACCCCTTAGGGGTATGTGTATATCGTGAATTCTCAATATAATTTTTATACTAATAAAAATTATTAATTAGTAATTAAGGTCACATTCATGTATAAACTTATACGAATTATTTTATATATATGATTTTTTACTATATTAACTGTATACAACTGTATATATATTAATTATTATTATAATGGTAATTTTCTCATGAATTTTTTTTATACATACCGAAAAAACTTTTAATCACTTTAGCAACTATCAATTATTTATAATTAATAAAAATTCAATTAATAAGTCTGATTAATATACCAAAAAGAGGCTGTTATCTAGTAACAGCCTCTTATAAGACGAGAGTTATTTAATTAATCGATACTTTGTTGTAAGCGGTGCGCTTTGCGTGTAGCCCACGCTTTACGCAAAACATAGATCACAAGACCAATGCTTACTGCCACTGCACTACCGAGCATAGCATCAACACCACATGCGTAAATAGCATACAAGCAGTAGATAACGCCAACACCAAATACGTAGTTAGAGCGTTTAATGCGGCTTTCAGCTACGCCAGCCATACGCATCATTGTAGGTACTGCTAAGATGCACAATACATATGGTACTACGTTAGTTACAACCGCCAAATTTACCAATACTTCAAATTGCTCACGCAAGGAATCACTTGCAGTGAACAATGTAAGTAATGTTTCAACAGCAAGTAGAATGAATACGCCACGAACAGGAGCATCCTTACTATTTACACGAGCGAACACTTTAGGGAAGTAACCATGTTCCGCTGCGCTTTTAAATACGCGAGACAATGTGAATTGCCAGCAAAGTAAAGCGCCAAAGCAAGAAATAACCATTGCAGCCATCACGATGTTTGCAATTGTATCATTGAACATGTATACGAATGTCAAACCAAATGGTGCATTAGAATTTAACAAGTCGATGTTAGGCACGATACCGGCCATAACATTTGTGGACAAGATGTAAACCACTGCCACTGCTAATGTACCCGCCACAGTTGCGATAGGTACGTTTTTCTTTGGATTCTCAACAGCATCAGCATTAGCCGCTGCGGACTCAAATCCTAGGAATCCCCATAAAGTAAGGGAAATAGATTGTTTTATTGCATCAAAAAACGGAAGATCATTTGGGTTCCACGCTGCCCAATAAATAGATGGGTCAAACCAATACCAGCCGATTGTACCAATTAATAAAACCGGCACAATAGAGCCCCAAATAGTCATGTTGCTGAGTCGACCTGTGAAGCGATTACCACGGAAGTTCAAAATCGCTGCAAACCACAAAAGCACAATTGTTACTTGGCTTGTTTGTGTCGCATTGAGGTCAACACCAAAGAAAGCTGCGCCATAACCTACGGCAGATACCGCGATGGCGATATTAGCAATGATGAGAGATATGCTGTAAGCATAGCTCGCCATAAAATGTCCAGTTTTACCGAAGCGGTGTTCTGCATAACCGCCCATGCCCCCCTTAATCTGGGAGAACATACCCGCTTGAGCAAAAATATACGCTAACAAAAGCGCACCCACAGCTGTTACGAGCCAAGATAAAACTGAAATAGTACCAACTTGAGCCAAATTAGTTGGTAACATAATGATCCCAGCTCCTAGCATATTGGCTGCTACCATTGTGGTTAGCTGGAATACAGACATTTTTTTAGCGGTGGTTTTCATGTATCAATCCCCTTTCAAAAGGTGAATTTTTTCTCGTCCATAATTCACTTAAATATAATATACCGCTAAGTAAATTCAGTTCGTGCTGTGATGGGCTTGAATGTGAATTTACCGTTGTTATTCTTATTACGAATTAAATAATAACACCTATGAACTCAAAATGAAAGTACTTTATTGGCGGACAAGCATTATTACACGAATTGAATAAATTATAGTTAATTTATCATCTAAAACGAACAGAACTCATTTTAACAATGACAGAGTATATTTTTACCCCATTTTATTCTGTTTATATATGTGATTTTTACTATCTATCATGGTTATAGTGTCGTAGTACAAGACTATTGTTTTCGCACAGTCCACTGTATACGTACATAAATTTACACCATTTTAATAGTAATTTATCAATTAGAATAGCGCTCTTTTTAGGTGTTATCTATCATATAAATAAAAAATCGATATACACATAAGTTTAAAGGTTAATATAAAGCGCTTTAATATAAAACTTATATGTATATCGATCTTAAAATTTTAATATCACAAGTAACTGTTACTCTGAATGTTACTCTTGTACAGGATGTGTCCCTAACTCAAAACATTAGGCTTACTAAATCAGTTATGCTTGCACAGAGTCAACAATTGCTTTCCACTGAGCAATTTGTTTTTCTTCTCCGGCGATAACAGCTTTACCATTGTTCCGTTGTCTTTCCACACATTCTGGAGCAGTACCAGAATAGTTATTACGGCCAGCTATGCAAGCTTCGATGGAAATAGCATCAAGTATATCTGCATCAAAATGGTCGGATATAGCTTTGAAATCCTCAACGGATAAATCAAGCAATACGCAACCTTTTTCAATGCAATGATGTACAGCATTACCTACGATTTCATGAGCTTCACGGAATGGAACTCCTTTTTTCGCAAGGTAATCGGCCATATCTGTAGCATTAGAGAAGTCATCATCGAGGACAGCTTTCATATGCGCCCCATTAACCTTCATGCCGCGAATCATAGCCGCATTAATGGATAATGCAAAGTGTACTGTATCGATAGCATCAAAAATGCCCTCTTTATCCTCTTGCATATCTTTATTATAGGTAAGTGGCAAGCCTTTTAATGTAGTTAATAAACCCAACAAGTGGCCATAGGTACGACCTGTTTTACCACGAACAAGTTCACATACGTCAGGATTTTTCTTTTGTGGCATAATGCTAGAGCCTGTGCAATGAGCATCATCAAGTTCAATGAAGTTAAACTCATTGGTAGACCACAAAATCAATTCTTCGCTAAGGCGGCTCAAGTGCATCATCACAAGAGACGCAAAGGATAAGAACTCAACCACGTAGTCACGGTCGGATACGGCATCCATACTATTTTCGTAAATACGGGAGAAGCCGAGTAGCTTTTGCGTATAGGTTTGATCAATGCCGTATGTAGAACCAGCTAAGGCCCCTGCACCAAGTGGCATGATATCTGCATGTTTGAAGACCATCAACAAACGGTCAAAATCGCGTTCTAGCATAGAGAAGTACGCCATCATATGATGACCAAATAATACAGGCTGTGCCCGTTGTAAATGCGTATAGCCAGGCATGATAACATCGCTGTATTTTTCAGCTGTTTCGATGAGGGCTTTTTGCATATCTACGATAAGCTCGCCCATTTCTACTACGGCTTTACGCACGTACATGTGCAAATCTACTGCGCATTGGTCATTACGGCTACGACCTGTATGTAAGCGGCCACCTGCTTCACCGATATCATCGGTTAGGCGCTTTTCAATATTCATATGAATATCTTCAAGAGCCACGGAGAATGGGAACTCCCCTTTATCGATTTGGCCTTTAATCTTTGTTAAGCCCTCAACAATAGCGTCCCGATCTGCGTCGGAGATAATATTTTGTTTTGCCAGCATTGTAGCATGTGCTTTACTGCCTGCAATATCTTCGGCGTACATCCGCGCATCAAAAGCGATAGAGGATGTAAAATCCTCTACCGCTTTATCAGTGCCTTTTGTGAAACGCCCGCCCCACAATTTAGCCATTATTTACCTGCCTTTTCTTTCATTAATGCATTAATTTTAAGAGGTAAACCGAACAAGTTGATGAAACCAGCCGCATCAGCTTGGTTGTATACATCATCTTCTTCGAATGTTACGAAATCTTCGCTGTACAAGGAGTATGGAGAAGTTGCACCAGCAGAGATAATGTTGCCTTTGTACAATTTAAGTTTTACTTCACCAGTTACAGTTTTTTGAGTTTCATCAACGAATGCTTGCAAAGCGTTCATCAATGGTGCAAACCACATGCCATCGTATACAAGTTCAGCGTATTTGTTAGCAATAAGTTCTTTGTAGTGGTATGTAGCTCTGTCGAGGCAAAGGTATTCAAGTTCTCTGTGAGCATACATGATGATGGATCCACCTGGGTTTTCATAAACGCCACGGGATTTCATGCCTACCAATCTATTTTCAACGATATCTACAACGCCTACGCCATAGTGTGCACCGATTTCGTTGAGTTTTTCTAACAATTGTAATGGAGTACCTTCTTGGCCATCTACTGCTACAGGTACGCCATCTTTGAAGGATACAGTTACATAACCAGCTTCATCTGGAGCTTGTTCAGGAGTATGTGTTACCAAGTACACATCATCTTTAGGAGCATTTGCTGGATTTTCAAGATCGCCGCCTTCATGGGACAAATGCCATACGTTTTGGTCCATGGAATATGGATGGGATTTCGTAGCTACAACTGGAATATCATGTTTAGCTGCATATTCCATGCAGTCTGTTCTGGATTTCAAATCCCATTCTCTCCAAGGAGCGATGATTTTCATATTAGGAGCCAATGCTTTGATAGCAAGTTCGAAACGAACTTGGTCATTACCTTTACCAGTCGCACCGTGAGCGATAGCATCAGCGCCTTCTTTTTTAGCAATATCTACAAGGATTTTACCGATTAAAGGTCTAGCAAAGGATGTACCTAATAAATATTTACCTTCATAAACTGCACCAGCTTTTACTGTTGGCCATACATAATCTTTTACGAACTCTTCTTTAGCATCAACGATGTACGCTTTAGAAGCACCAGATTTGATTGCTTTTTTCTCAACTGCATCATAATCCTCAGGTTGGCCCAAGTCTACGCATACGGCGATAACTTCAGCGCCATAATTTTCTTTTAACCAAGGAATGATAACAGATGTGTCCAAACCGCCAGAATATGCGAGTACTACTTTATTTGCTTTACCCATGATAACACCTCATAAAAAACTTACTATGTATTTAAACTCATATAATCAATATTATATCAGATAATTGTGAAAGCACCGTGGCATCTAGCTCAACGGTCATTCCCTCTTTCTGACAAAAAATAGTATACACCTGCATAATTATAAATGCAAGTATTATTTTTATTCAATTTAGTAATATATTTCAATTCCGAACTAATATAATACAAAAGCTATATCCAGTGATTTAACACTAGACATAGCTTCATTTCTTACGATGGACTTTCTATTCTTACTTAATATCAATAGGTGAAAATTGGTAATCTAATACTATCTTATAATCATTAGTTGTAGCAATTTGCACTTTTAAGACTTCTAATATCAAAGACTTAATTTTCTCTATAATTGTACAGAATCTGCTTTGCTCTTCACGAATAATAGCTTCAAGACGAACATCTAAATCATAAGACCTTGTAATTTTATAATCACCTCTAGAGTAATCTACAGTTTTGAATAATTCCAATACACTTATTTCAGATATCGCTACGTCAAAATCATTTATACTATTTAAAATATTATGTTTTACCGTTTCATCTACACCAATAATAGTTTGATTACTAATATGTGGAATTTTATCAACGATATATTTTTCTCTTACTTGCCCCCTTAAAGATTCATCTGCCATTAGAATATCTCTATCTAACGCTTTATCCCAAAAACAATGCCTTACAGTCATACAATCATGTTCATCATCGTAGTAAACTATCCAGTTTTTAATTTTATTAGC
>ERZ856578.7269-NODE-7269-length-11778-cov-3.609008_pt1 | contig 11778 bp, 11 predicted proteins | sample MGYA00514384_ERZ856578 | MGnify/ENA primary metagenome ERZ856578 (study PRJEB29103, sample SAMN06111958) | human gut metagenome | biome: human gut; feature: ankylosing spondylitis patient; material: healthy_person | host: Homo sapiens | place: China:Hangzhou...
GGAATCGTGCTATGATAAGGGTGAAAACACCCTGAACACACATTCGTAAAATACAGGATATGGAGGGTAACGATATGGATTTTGAAGCGATCAAGGCGGCGGCCAGAGGGTATCAGGCGGACATGACCCGCTTCCTGCGGGAAATGATCTCCCACCCCAGCGAAAGCTGCGAGGAGCGGGAAGTCGTTCACTGCATCGAGGCCGAGATGGAGCGTCTGGGCTATGATAAGGTGGAAGTGGACGGTCTGGGCAACGTCATCGGCTGGATGGGCGACGGCGAAAAGATCATCGCCATCGACTCCCACATCGATACCGTGGGCATCGGCAACCTCTCCAACTGGGAGGCCGACCCCTATGAGGGCTACGAAACTGAGGACGTGATCTACGGCCGGGGCGGCTCTGATCAGGAGGGCGGCATGGCCTCCGCCGTGTACGGCGTGAAGATCATGAAGGAGCTGAACCTGATCCCTGAGGGCTACAAGATCATGGTGGTCGGCTCCGTGCAGGAAGAGGACTGCGACGGGATGTGCTGGCAGTACATCGTCAACAAGGACTTCAACGGCCCGGAGGACGCCCGCAGCAAGATCGAATTCGTCATCTCCACGGAACCTACCGACGGCGGCATCTACCGCGGTCACCGGGGCCGCATGGAGATCCGGGTAGACGTAAAGGGCATCTCCTGCCACGGCTCCGCCCCCGAACGGGGCGACAATGCCATTTACAAGATGGCGGACATCATCCAGAATATCCGCTCCCTCAATGAAAACGGCGACGGCGCTTCCAACGAGATCAAGGGCCTTGTAAAGATGCTGAACCCGGAATTCAACCCGGAGCACTCTGAGGACGCCCAGTTCCTTGGCCGCGGCACCTGCACCGTGTCCCAGATTTTTTACACCTCTCCCTCCCGCTGCGCTGTGGCGGACAGCTGCGCCATTTCCGTGGACCGCCGCATGACCGCCGGGGAAACATGGGACTCCTGCCTGAAGGAAATCGAGGCCCTGCCCGCCGTTCAGAAGTACAGGGACGATGTGAAGGTCAGTATGTATATGTACGACCGTCCCGCATGGACCGGCGAGGTCTATGAGACGGAGTGCTTCTTCCCCACATGGATCAACAAAGAAAACGCCGCTCATGTGCAGGCGCTGGCCGACGCCCACAAGGCTCTCTGGGGCGACAAGCGCATCGGCCATGCCGACAACGATCCCAAGTACGACGCCATGCACCTGCGGCAGCGTCCCCTCATCGACAAGTGGACCTTCTCCACCAACTGTGTCTCCATTCAGGGCCGGTACGGCATCCCCTGCGTGGGCTTCGGCCCCGGTGCTGAGTCTCAGGCCCACGCTCCCAATGAGATCACATGGAAGCAGGATCTGGTGACCTGCGCGGCGCTGTACGCCGCCGTTCCCGGCCTGTACAAGACGGAAAACAAAACCGGGGACGTCACCGAGTTCCGCCAGAGCCTGACGGACAATGACATTCAGTAAATATACATTATATAGGAGAGAAAATTATGTCTAAGACCATCGAATTGGCGCGGCATCTGGAGCGCCTGCACATCAACAATATGTACAAGTCCGACTTCTACTGGACATGGGACAAGACGGACGAGGAGCTGGAAGCCATCTTCACGGTGGCGGACGCCCTGCGGGATCTGCGGGAGCGGAACAAGTCCACCCGGATCTTCGATTCCGGCCTGGGCATCTCCATCTTCCGGGACAACTCCACCCGCACCCGCTTCTCCTTCGCCTCCGCCTGCAACCTGCTGGGTCTGCGGACGCAGGATCTGGACGAGAAGAGGTCCCAGATTGCCCACGGCGAGACTGTCCGTGAAACCGCCAACATGGTCTCCTTCATGGCCGACGTCATCGGCATCCGGGACGATATGTTCATCGGCGAGGGCCACAAATATCAGAAAACCTTCATGGACGCGCTGGACGAGGGCTATCGGGATGGGATTCTGGAGCAGCGTCCCACGCTGGTAAACCTCCAGTGCGACGTGGATCATCCCACTCAGTGCATGGCCGATATGCTCCACATCATCCATCAGTTCGGCGGCGTGGAGAACCTGAAGGGCAAGAAGATTGCCATGACATGGGCCTACTCCCCCTCCTACGGCAAGCCCCTCTCCGTGCCTCAGGGCGTCATCGGCCTGATGACCCGCTTCGGCATGGACGTGGTGCTGGCCCATCCCGAAGGCTATGACGTCATGCCTGAGGTGGAGGAGATCGCCAAAAAGAACGCCGCCGCTACCGGCGGCAGCTACAGAAAGGTCGCCACCATGGAGGAGGCTTTCGACGGCGCCGACATCGTCTATCCCAAGAGCTGGGCGCCCTTTGCCGCCATGGAGCAGCGCACCAAGCTGCATTCCGCCGGCGATCAGGCGGGCATCGACGCGCTGGAACAGCAGCTGCTGGCCCAGAATGCCCAGTTCAAAAACTGGACCTGCTCCGAGGACATGATGAAGCGCACCAGAGACGGCAAGGCTCTGTACCTCCACTGCCTGCCCGCCGACATCACCGGCGTCAGCTGCAAGGAGGGCGAGGTGGACGCCTCCGTATTCGACCGGTATCTGGTTTCCCTGTACAAGCAGGCCAGCTTCAAGCCCTATATCATCGCCGCCATGATCCTCATGAGTCAGGTGAAGGATCCCGTAAACTGCCTGCGCGCTCTGGACGCCGCCGGCGACAGCCGCAAGTGGTTTTAAGGAACGCAGCTCGGTCCGCAACTCATAAAAAAAGTAATAGCGGGGATACTGAATGCATCTGTATTCCCGCTATTACTGTCAGAAATGAGGAAGAACGATATGGGTAAACGCATTGTCATTGCTTTGGGCGGCAACGCCCTTGGAAAAAATCTGCCAGAGCAGATGCAGGCCGTGAAGGAGACCTCCAAGGCCATCGTGGATCTGATCGAAGCCGGACATCAGGTGGTTATTGCCCACGGCAACGGCCCGCAGGTGGGGATGATCCAGAACGCCTTTGCCGCCTACCGCAAGCAGGAGCCTTCCGCCGATGTGATGCCTCTTTCCATGTGCGTGGCCATGAGTCAGGGCTATATCGGCTACGATCTGCAAAACGCCATGAAGGAAAAGCTTCTGAACCGGGGGCTTCAGCAGGGCGTGGCCACGGTGCTGACGCAGGTGGTGGTAGACGCTGACGATCCGGCGTTCAAGAACCCCACCAAGCCCATCGGCGCGTTTATGACAAAGGAAGAGGCCGAAAAAATGGCCCGTGAAAAGGGCTGGAACGTGGCGGAGGACGCCGGCCGTGGCTGGCGTCAGGTGGTGGCCTCCCCAAAGCCCATGGCCGTGGTGGAGCTGACCACCATCCGGGCTTTGACCGACGCGGGCATGGTGGTCATTGCCTGCGGCGGCGGCGGAATCCCCGTCATCGCGGTGGAGCGGCACCATCTCAAAGGCGCTGCCGCCGTCATCGACAAGGACTTTGCTTCGGAGCTGCTGGCTGAGCAGCTGAACGCTGATATGCTCATCATCCTCACCGCCGTGGAAAAAGTGGCAGTAAACTTCAGCAAGCCGGATCAGAAATGGCTGGACAGCCTGACGCCGGAGGAGGCCCGCGCCTATATGGCGGAGGGACAGTTCGCCCCCGGCTCCATGCTGCCCAAGGTGGAAGCCGCTGTGAAGTTTGCCGAGTCCAAGCCCGGCCGCACCGCCCTGATCACCTTGCTGGAAAAGGCGCGGGACGGCATCGACGGCAGAACCGGCACCCGGATCGCCGTCAGGTAACTCCGCAGGGCATCATTGCCGCGGCTGCGGTGGTCAGTTGCCGGCGTCCTGTGAAACAGGGCGTGTTTGTTTCTGAAGTGGCCCCAAAAGGTTAGGCAAGATTTGAGAGGGGAAAATTGTTCAAGCAGCCGAAAGGGCTTGCTGTCTGTGAAGAGCAGGCGGCAAGCCCTTTAGCTTTGCCTTGATGCGCCGATTGTTGTAATAGTCCAGATATTCAATGAGTTCCAGCTTGAAGTGTTCCATGGATTGAAATTCCTGCAAATACAGCAACTCACTCTTAAGTAAGCCAAAGAAATTTTCTATCACCGCATTGTCCAGACAGTTTCCCTTTCGGCTCATGCTCTGCCGGATGCCCTTCTCGCGGAGCATCTGCTGATACCGCCTGTGCTGATATTGCCAGCCCTGGTCAGAATGGAGAATGAGGCCAGTTCCGTCCGGAATCTTTGTAAACGCCTCGTTCAGCATACTTGTTACCATGCTGAGAACAGGACGATCCGATATGGTATAGCTGACCAGATCGCTGCTGTGCAGATCGAGAATTGGGGACAGGTAGAGCTTTTCTCCGAACAGGCTGAACTCCGTCACATCTGTAACCCACTTCTGGTTCGGCCTGTCCGCATGGAAGTCCCGATTCAGCAAGTTTGGAGCGATTTTGCCGACTTCGCCCTTGTAAGAACGATACTTTTTCGTTCGGACACGGCAAACCAAGCTCAGTTCCTTCATAAGCCGCTGGACCGTCTTGTGATTTAAAGGCAGCTTACGGTTACGCAGTTCTGCCGTGATCCGGCGATAGCCGTATCGGCCTTTGTTTTCATGGTAAATTGCCGTGATCTCTTCTTTGACGGACTTGTATTTATCCGCGCGATCCATGCGTTTCAGATGATAGTAGTAAGTTGCACGGGGCAGTTGAGCGATTGTGAGAAGTATCTCCAGAGAATGTTTGTGCCTCAGCTTTTGAACTACCAGCGTTTTTTGCGCTGGCGTCGCTCGTCTTCCAAAACCAAGGCTTGCAAGTTTTTTAGGTATTCATTCTCCGCACGCAGTCGCTGCACTTCGGTCAGCAGATCTTCTTCCGCCGCCTTGGGCAACTTCTTCGGCCGGGCAGTACTGCCACGGCCTCGATGTTCAATTGCCAAGCCTTCCGGACCTTCTTCCAGATAGATTCGTTCCCAGTCTTGTACTCGTTTGTGCCGAATTTCGAATCTCTCTGCCGTTTCACTATACCCAAGTTTTCCTTTCAGCATTGTTTCTACCACCAGCTTCTTGAATTCTGGTGTGTATTTCTTGTTTGGCACTCTTTTTGACATAACAAAACACCCCACTTGTTAGGTAGTATATCATACTGTCTAACATGTGGGGTGCTGTTCATTCAAACACACGCTCTTTTTTACACATTCAGATGATTGCGGGCCGCCGTCAGCAGATTTTCCATCAGCATGGCCCGCGTCATGGGGCCGACGCCGCCGGGTACCGGCGTGATATAGGAAGCTTTCGGCTCCACAGCGTCAAAGTCCACATCGCCGCAGAGCTTGCCCGCGTCATTGCGGTTCATGGCCACATCGATGACCACCGCGCCGTCCTTTACCATACTGGCGGTGACGCAGTTCCCCTTTCCCACGGCGGACACCAGAATATCCGCCTGCCGGGTGATCTCCGCCAGCTCCGGCGTTCTGGAATGGCACAGCGTCACCGTGCCGTCCGCCTGGGTCAGCAGCGCCGCCATGGGCTTGCCCACAATGTTGCTGCGCCCCAGCACCACACACCGCTTTCCAGCAGGGGAAATTCCGTATTCCCGCAGCATTTCCATCACGCCCGCAGGGGTACAGGGCTGGAACACCGGTGTGCCGATATTCAGCCGCCCCACGTTGTAGGGATGGAAACAGTCCACATCCGTATCCTGGGCAATGGCGGCGATCACCGGCTCCGCATCCAGCGGTGCCGGCAGCGGCAGCTGCACCAGAATCCCGTCCACTTCCGGGGCGTCGTTCAGCTTTCGGATCAAATCCAGCAGCGCCTGCTGGCTGGTATCCGCCGGAAGGCGGTAGGGAAAGCTGCGGATGCCGCATTCGGCGCAGTCCGCTTCCTTGCCCCGGACGTACACCTGAGAGGCAGGGTCATCTCCCACCAGCACCACAGCCAGTCCCGGACGGCGGGGCAGCGTTTTCACCGCCGCTGCCACCCGGCCCTTGACCTTGGCTGCCAGCGCTTTTCCGTCAATTCTCGTCGCCATGGGGCAGTTCCTCACTCGTCTCCTCTGCGTCTGCCGGAGCAGCTTCCGCGTTCTCCGCTTCCTCAGCCGGAGTATCCGCTGCCACGGCTTCCGTCTCCACCGGGTCGGCGGCTTCCCCCTGTGTCGGCTCCTCGTTCATCAGCGTCTCCACCAGAACAGCATCCTCCGCCGCGGCAGCTGCCGCGCGGGCCTTTTCCGCCGCCACCTGATTCACCCACAGGCTTTCAGGGGAACGCTTCTTGATTTTGATGTTGTAGAACAGCATAAAGGCCGCTACTACCACCATAACGACGCTCAGGATCTGAGAGACCCGGATGGGCTGGCCGAAGAGCTGCCAGTTGAAGAGGTACAGGCTGTCCGTCCGCAGACCCTCGATCCAGCTGCGGCCAAGGCCGTACCACAGGAAGTAAAACCAGGTATTCTCGCCGTCGAACCGCCGCCCCTTGGACACGATGAACAGGATCAGCAGCAACCCCACCAGATTCCACAGGCTCTCATACAGGAAGGTAGGGTGAACCTCCACACTGGAGTAGCTGGTGATCCACAGCTTCATGCGCCAGGGCAGTGTGGTCTCCGTACCGAAGGCTTCACGATTGATAAAGTTGGCCCAGCGGCCGATGATCTGCCCCAGCAGCAGGCCCATCACCGCCAGATCGCCCATGGCGAAGAAGGGGATCTTATGGCGCTTCGTGTAGATCAGCGCCACGATCACGCCCACGATCACCGCACCGTAAATGGCAAGGCCGCCGTCCCAGATCCGCACCATGGCGCCCCAGTCCAGGCTGCCGTCCGCCTTGCGGTAAAGATCCAGATAAAAGAGGATATAGTACAGCCGGGCACCGATGATGCAGCAGGGCACCGCCCAGAGCACCATGTCCATCACATTGTCTTCGGTCAGGCCGTAATGCTTGGACTGCTTCATGCAGAGGTACAGTCCCGCCAGCATGGCGACAGCCAGAATAATCCCGTACCAGTAGATTCCGTGGCCCACATGAATGGCCACCGGGTCAATGTTCAGCTCCCAGTCCCCGAACAGGCCGGGGAAGCTGATGGGCATATCTTTCATTGCGATCACAATAGGTTCTTCCTTTCAACAGCCGGGGCGTTTCCCCGCTGCATATGTTTTCGTGCAAGAGAGGCCGCTTTCCTCCGCTTCCCACAGCGTCAGGTTTTCGGCACAATGCGGCTGACCGCCATCCGCTCCGGCGTGACGTTGGCCTTCAGGAACGATGCCACGTCCTCCGGGGTGATGGAGTCAAACACCTCCGGGAATTTGAAGGGATCATAGCCGTGGAAATACCCTTCCGTCAGGGTCACGGCAATGTTTTCAAAGGAGTTCAGCCCCCGGAGATTTGCGCCGAAGGAGGCCTTCCGGATGCGCTGGAAGTAGTCCTCGTCCACGCCCTCCGCCGCGATGCGGGCGGCTTCCTTCAAAATGGCGTCCGTCACCGCGCTGGCATCCTTGCTGTCGCCGCCGGCATAGAGATACGCCACGCCAGGCATCATCTCATAGGCCCCGCCGAAGCTGGGATTGATGAGTCCCTGCTCGTAGAGCCGCTGGTACAGGGGGCTGGACTCGCCCAGCAGAATATCGCTGGCCATATCGCCCAGAATGGTAGCGCGCATATACGCGTCCCCCTCCGCCGCCGGGGCGCACTTGAAGCCCGCCAGAAACTGGGGCGAGGAAACCTCCATCTCCATGACGGTCTCCTTTTCCGCCACGCCCTCCGGCTCCGCGCCGTAATCCCGTTCGATCACCGGGCCGCTGAGCTTGGGCAGCACCCGGTTGGCAAGGTCCGCCATATGGATGGGATCCACATCCCCCACCACGGTAAGGATCATATTGGCCGGGGTGTAAAACGCCTTGTGGCAGTCGTAGAGCGTCTTGGCGGTAATATGGGAAATACTCTCCACCGTACCGGCAATGCTGGTGCGGGCAGCGTGGTTCTGATACAGCGCTCGGAGCATCCGGGTGTAGATCTGCCAGTCGGGGTTGTCCTCGATCATGCGGATCTCCTGACCGATGATCCCCTGCTCCTTGGCAACGCTCTCATCGGTGAAATACGGAATAGAGACAAAAGACAGCAGGATCCGCAGATTCTCCTCGAAATGCTCGGTAGAGTCAAAGTAATAGGCCGTCATGGCGTTGGCGGTAAAGGCATTCGGCTCCGCGCCGTTCTTCGCCAGTTCCTGTAAGGCGTTGCCCTCCCGCGTATCGAACATCTTATGCTCCAGATAGTGGGCGATGCCCGCCGGGGTATCCAGCCACTTGCCGTCCAGCCGGAAGCGGGTGTCCATGCCGCCGTAGCGGGTGGAGAAAAACGCATACTTTTTGGCGTAGCCGGGCTTAGGCACCACGCAGACCTCCAGTCCGTTGGCCAGCCGCTCCCGGCAGACCTCCTCGCCGATCCGCTCATAAAAAAACTCTTTCACGCTTCCGCCTCCTTCCCTTTCAGGAAATACACGGTGTCCAGCCGCACCGTTTCCATGGCGCGGCAGATCCGCTCCGCCGTCATATCCGCCACGGCCTGCGCCAGTTCCTCCGGCGTCTCGCTCCGGCCGGTGGCGGCCTGTCCCAGATAGAAGTTTTCCAGCTTCCCCTGAGAATCGCCGATGGTGGCGTAGCTGTTCAGCAGGGTAGAGCGGGCGCCCTCCAGCTCCCAGTCCTCCAGCTGCCCCTTCTGAACGGCTTCCAGCTGCGCCATGATCTCGTCGTAGGCCTTCTGATAGTTCTGGAACTCGATGCCGGAGGAAACCGTGATGAGTCCCTTCTGCCGGTGATACAGGGAGGACGCGTAGTAGCAGAGGGACAGCTTCTCCCGGACATTCAGAAACAGCTTGGAGTTGCTGGAGCCGCCAAAGAGGGTGTTGCCCATCAGCAGAGCCGGCATATCGCTGCTGCCGCAGGAAAAGCCCATGCCCAGCTTGCCCTGGGTCACGTCCATGGCGTCCTCCACATACTGCACCGTTTCCCGGCCGATGTGGGGTTCTGCCGCAGAAATCGCCCGTACCTCTTCCCGCGGCAGGGTGGCAAAGGCGGCGGCCAAAGCCAGCCGCACCCGCTCCAGATCCGCGCTGCCGCTGTAGATGATCTCCATCGGCGCCGTGGAGATCATCTGGCGGTACTGGTCATAGACCTTCAGCGCCTGAAGCTTGTCCACCGTCTCCTCATCGCCGAGGCGGGGGATGGCATAGGCTTCCCCGGCGCACAGAGCGCTGAGCAGGCGGCTGTCGGCCCAATCCCGCTTATCATTGATGAGGGAACGGATGGCCTCCAGCAGATTGGTTTTTTCGCTGTCAAAATATTCCGGCACGAACCGGCCGTGGAACGTCACGGGGTCGCACACCAATTCGCCCAGCAGCTCCGCCACCGGTTCCAGCAGCCGCTCGCCGCCGGGGGCATAGCAGTCATCAATAAAGCTGGCCACAAAGCCCACACACTGGTTTTCGCCCTTTTTCCGCACCGTATAGTCAATGGAGGCATCATAGAGATGATCCATCCGGGCAGACAGTGCGCCCATATCCGGACAGCTGACCGTACCCCGGCGCAGTACCGCCGCCAGCAGTGCGTTGGCTCCCGCCGTATCCTGCCGCAGAGGCGTGACAAACTGGGCGGAAAGCAGACTGGTCTTGAATTTTCTGGCCGGCAGATAGGTCAGGTAGACCCCCTGCGCCAGCTGAACGCGTGTCGCTTCCAAAACATCAACTCCTTATGGCCGCCAAAGGCGGCCTTCTCATGTCAATACAAAGTATTATTATATGCGAAAAATGTGAACATTTCAAACCTTTTTCACGGCTGCACACATCTTTTTGCCATTTGCCTGTAAAAAGGCAGAAAACCGCCCGGAATCAGCGGTTTTCTGCCCGAAAAATGCCATTTTTTACTTCAGTACCCGCAGCAGGTTTTCCCCTGCGATGGCCTGCCGCTCCGCCGCTGAAAACCCAATGCGCTCCAGTTCAAAGAAGAAATTGTGGGTCTGGCTGCAATCCTCCATCCCCTCGCAGCCCTCGTTGCCGGGGCCGAAATATTCGCAGAAGTCGAAGCCGCAGGCCACATACTCCGGCCCCATGACCTCCGCCATGTGGGCGGCGTGGCGGGCCAGCATGGCCGCCGTCTGCTGCCGGGGATCTGCATGGACGAAGTTGTGGTACACGTTGACCCCCACCACCCCGCCGGTGTCCCGGATGGCCCGGAGCTGGTCGTCTGTCAGGTTCCGGCGGACATCGCACAGCGTCCGGCAGTTGGAGTGCGACGCGATCACCGGCCCCTCCGCCAGCTTCAGGATCTCCCGAAGCGTGCCGTCACCGGCGTGGGAGACGTCCGGTACGATCCCCAGCCGCTGCATCCGCCGGACGGCCTCCCGGCCCAGCTCCGTCAGCCCCTTCTCCGGATCGCCGCCTGCGCCGGCTGCCAGCAGGTTTTCCTCGTTCCATGTCAGCATTCCGATCCGGGCGCCCCACCGGGCATACTGTTCCAGCCGCTCCAAGCGGTTTCCCACCGGCTCCATGCCCTCGATAGCCAGAAACGCAAAGGTTTTGCCTGCCGCCTGAACCGCACGGGCTTCCGCCGCCGTCTGCACAGGAACCAGCCACGGACTGTCCGCCAGCTCCGCCTGAAAGCAGGCCATCATTTCCTCCGTCCGCCGCCAGCCGTCCCAGCCCGGATACGCCGCCCAGAAAGAATCCGGCTCCGCCGTGACCCACAGGGACAGTCCCAGCCCGCCAATGCGTCCTTTCCGCAGCTTCTGCCGGTGCCGCCGTTCCAGTACGCAGGTCTCTCCCGCCAGACGCCTGCGGGTCACATCATATAAAAGGTCGGAATGTCCGTCAAAAATCATTCCGCCGCCCTCCTCGCTTTTTTATATATATTAGTATATCCACTCCTTCGCTTCGCTGCAACGGGGATTCTCTTTATGATCTTGTATTCTTTTCTCCATTTTCCCCTTGACTTTTGGCAGGAAATCCTGTAAACTGATTGCTGTTGTAAAGCGGTAAAACTTTACAGGAAGGGAGTTCGGCATGAAAAATCAGACTTATCGGATGACGATGCTCTTTGATTTCTACGGTGAACTCCTGACCGACCGTCAGAAAGAGTTCTTCGATCTATATTATAATGAGGATCTCTCCCTGTCCGAGATCGCCGAAAACGAGGGCATCTCCCGGCAGGGCGTCCGGGACGTGATTGTTCGGGCAGAGGCCGCCATGCAGGAGATTGAGGACAAAACCGGCCTGATCCGCCGCTTCGAGCAGTTCCGGGGGCATCTGGACGCCATCTGCGACGCCGCAGAGGAGATCCGAACCCTGAACTACCGGCAGTATGAGGACAGCCGCCTGACGGAGCTGACAGACAAGATCACGGCGGAAGCCTCTGCGCTGAAGGAGTAAGCATGGCATTTGAGGGACTGAGTGAAAAACTGAACGCGGCTTTCAAGCGCCTGCGGGGCAAGGGCCGCCTGACGGAAAACGACGTCCGGGAGGCCATGCGGGAGGTCCGTCTGGCACTGCTGGAAGCCGACGTCAGCTATAAGGTGGTCAAAGAATTCGTCTCCACCGTTACGGAGCGGGCCGTAGGCACCGACGTGCTGGACAGCCTGACTCCCGCCCAGCAGGTGGTGAAGATCGTCAACGAGGAGCTGACGAACCTCATGGGCGGCGGCACCGCCAAGCTGTCTCTGGCCAACAATGGGCCAAGTGTCATCATGATGGTGGGTCTTCAGGGCGCCGGTAAAACCAGATCGGAAGAGCACACGTCTGAACTCCAGTCACGTGAAACGATCTCGTATGCCGTCTTCTGCTTGAAAAA
>ERZ856578.7278-NODE-7278-length-11760-cov-3.425832_pt1 | contig 11760 bp, 7 predicted proteins | sample MGYA00514384_ERZ856578 | MGnify/ENA primary metagenome ERZ856578 (study PRJEB29103, sample SAMN06111958) | human gut metagenome | biome: human gut; feature: ankylosing spondylitis patient; material: healthy_person | host: Homo sapiens | place: China:Hangzhou...
ATGATAACACCATTTTTGCCAACCGCATTTGTGGTAGTCAAGTGAACTGTATCACCTGCTTGTACAGTAACCTTACCATCAGTAGATCCTAAAGTAGTAGCTTTATGAGTAGTTTCATCGATATAATAGTTATCTTTAGATTGTTTTTTACCAATCATGATACCCATGCCAGCACCCATAATACCAGATTTTTTGACATCTTTAGATGCGGTACTTAGCGTATGCTCTGCTGCTGCATCAGTTATTGCATTATGACCTGCTAATACAGATGTTCCTGCAGTACTCACCACATTAGAGGATGTAAGTGTCACATCATTATTAGCACCCACCACTACAGTGTGACCACTAAGTGTGCTCATTAATGCATTTTTAGATTCATCATTCGTTTTGATCTTAGTTTCTTTTTTATTAAGAAGACCTTTTTCTTTGTATTTTAACGCAAATGCATCCTTAGATTCACTGTATCCATTTTCAATAGATACGTCATGTTCACCAATCACTTTTACAGCACCAGAGTCACTGCTAACAGACAAATTACGTGCCTTAATATCATGTTTGGCACCAATAGATATATCTCCACCAGCTTCTATCATCGTTCCTAGCTCAGTTTGACGATAGGTGCGTAAATAATTATCCCCATCTTGAGTCATATCTTTTTTAGCTGTAAGAGTATCGGTAGTACTATTAATATCATGCCCAGCTGTAATAGTGATAGCACCTTCTTTACCCAATGCTTCGATAGCTGCACCACCTAGGTTTACATCATTGCCAGCAGAGACAATCATAACACCTGTATCGCCAGTTACAGCAATACCTGCTGTTTTATGTAAAACATCTTGGTTTGTTAAATGTTCAATAGAGTTGTTAAATGTTATATTCTCTTTTGCTTGTAATTCTACAGCATCACGACCAATAATTTGACCTTGTTGGGAAATAGTTGTACCAGATTGTAAACCAACTTTCCCTGCATTAATATGACCGCTATTAATAATATCTTGATTAGATGTAAGAATTACTGTTTTACCTTGAATAACACCTTCATTACGGATACTTTCCTTTGCATTCATAACTAATGTATTAGCACTAATTAAGGTTCCATCAGTATGTAACTGCAATCTATCACTTTGTTTAAGGTATACTTTAGGATAGATCACCTCAACAGGTTTACCCTCTACCATAACAACATCTTTTACAAGCCAAATCATATCACTAGTGAGACTAGCTGCTTGTTCTGCCGTCAGCGCTACACCTGGAACAATACCATGTTGTTTAGCGTATACAATACCAGCATCCATTAAAGCTTTAAATTGACTTTCATCATCTGTATACCCATCAAGGAATCGATACCCTGTTCCAAATACAATCTGATTTCTAACTAAGGTCTGCTCATACAAGCCATCGCCTAGTCGTTTTTCAATATTCTCAGGCTTTGTTTTCATCTCTTTATACATATAATCGGATGATAAAAAGGCTTTTTTATTCGTAAATTGCGGATCTGTTTCAACTATATAGTTAGAAGTGCTTTCAGGATGTATTCTATACAAAGATTCTGTAGGCAATGCCAAAATATTAGTTCCTGCTGTTGGTTTAGATGCATCATTACTGCTATCTTGTGCAAATGGATTTAAGAAGTCTTGTACCTCTTTATGGTGATTAGCCCCTACCTCACCTTTTGCCTTACCATTTTTATCTTCTTTCTTAGCCACCCCAAGTGATATTGGATTTTCTTTATTCACTTGTGGAGTCATAAATACTTGACCCTTATAACCTCTTCGTCTAGATTTATGTGGCCATTTTCTTTTATAGGTATATGAAGCTTCTGTAGTACCAAATGTATTAGTCACTTCTTGATTATCTTTTGCTACTTGATCAATAGCACCCGTAGTACTTAATGTACCACCTACAACCATTTGACTATTTTCATTAGTACCATTTCCAGTGAATGACATATCTCCACCAAAGCGCACAACACCTGGTGTACTGTTTTTCACCTCTTCTTTAGAGGTCATTGTTTTAGTTCGAATAATAGTATAATCATTAATTTTTTCATTAGCCACACCAGAGATTTTTTGGTTATGCAATTGAGCCTTTGCATTATGAGCTATAATTTTATCATTTAATGATGCCAATATAGGCTTAAACTGTGCATCCCATGCCTCTTGTTCAGGACCTACTGTGTGAGGACGCTCTGTCGTCATAGATGTAATGCCAAATTCCTTAAAAATTGGATCATCATAGGCATATGACGGTACTTGTGTGCCAATATATTCTGCCGGAATTAGTTCTTCACCAGCCGCTTGCTCTTCAGGTGTAATTTGTTCTACAGTAACATATTCTGCAGCTTCATAAATTGGCATAGGTGATGATTTTCCATGATTATGATAGGCACCATAGCCGCTAGTTAAAGAACTAAACTCAGACTTTTTAAAGGCTTGACCACGCTCACTGTGGTTTTTATCTGTAATTAAAATCTGATCTTCTTGCTCTGTAAGCATAGCATCATTACTTGCACCAGAAAGACCTTTTTTAATTTCAGGACTAACTCGTTTTGCTGTAAAAGAAGAGTTCTTATTTTGATAGTCTTTACTTCGGATGATACCTTTTCCTAACCCCTCAATAGTACCACCAATGTTGTGCAATGTGTCGCGACCATCCAATGTCATAGTACCACCACTATATATAAGAGATTTTTCTCTATTCAAGATAGAATCTGCCTCAATAGTTACATCTTCTCGACCTGCTATAGTACTTCCTTTATGAGCAGATAATTCCTCTTTTACTAGCTTAACAGTTTTAAGTTTTTCATCATATACTTTAGATAGCTCTTTGATTTGATTCAAATATTCATCTTGTTCAGTTTTTGATGTAAAAGCTGTAGTATCTACAGCGTAAGCTGCTTCAAGCTTATCTTCTGCCGCTTTCATATCTGCCATAGCCGCATCTAATTTGGATTCTAGCGCTACATTCTTACGGTTTTCGAGTACCTTGGTTTGTATCGCTACTTTTCCACCATAAATGCGACCATTCTCTGTATTATGTAGTTCTTTACTATTAATTGTTGTAGTACCACCAGATACAATCACTGCATCAGTATTACGAACAGTACCTGCCTCAATAGACAAGGAACCATTACCAGTCAGAGCGCCTTGAGTATTAGCACCAGAGGCTATTGTATTATTGTTAGTTAAGGTTTCTTCTACCTTAACATGTCCATTTTTAGCAGATGTAATATGCCCTGTATTAGTTAACTCTTTTGTTTCTAAACCCAAGTCTCCACCAGAAGCAATTGTCTTTGTATTCTGTATAGAGTTTGCTTTAGCCACAAGACTTGTATCCGACTGAAGCGTACCATTAACAGATAGATGACCATTAGCATCTACTGAAACAGATTGAGTCCCTGCAACTACGCCATTAAGATTAACACCTACACCAGCTTCGGTACCAACCATAGTAATATGATTTGCATACATCCCACCAACTGCAGCCACATCCAGGCCAATTGTTGGCTTTATTTCAGTAGACGACAAATCTAAAGCTGTAGCCTTTAAATTCTTGGCGTCAATATTATTTTGTCCGGTACGAGTATTGAGTTTGTTTGCCCAAACACCTGCATTTACATCAATAGTTCGTGCCAAGATAGACACAGAATCTGCACTTTTCCCATCAAGGCCTTTACCTTCAATAGAGACTTTTCCTTGTTCTACACGGTAATTTTGTAAGTTGCCAGTACCATCTAATTCTGGTCTACCTGTAGTTAACACAGCATGCTCCGTATTAAGGAATCCCCCACCATTAACGGTAATGCCGTTAGGGTTAGCAACCACAACGGATGCCTTTTGCCCCGCCACTTCTAAATAACCATTCATAGATGTCGGTGCATCTGATGTAACTTGGTTTACGATAACCTTTGCAGTACCATTCACCATGTTACTATTACCTTGCACATAGCCAGCAAGTTCTGTTTTACTCGTTACATATGAGTTATTTAAAATAGCCCCTTGTTTCTCTACATTAAATTGATCATATTTGTTCATGGAGACGCCACCATTAGTAGGGGCCGTCACGTTAACTAGTGGAATCTGATTAGCTGTTTCCTGAACTAACGGTCGTTCAGTAATAACAGCATTATTATCTGGCATAATTGGTGCAGCCAACACCATCGATTGAGATGCTACAAATACACCAAAGGTTAGCCAAGACATTATCTTTCGTCCTAGCGTACGTCGTTCTTGATTTGTTTTACACATACAACTCTCCAATTATATAAATACTAGCTCAACACATGCTAGTTCAACACATATATAGTCATAATTATATTGAGATTAGAATCTGTACCCTATAGTAAATCCGCTATAAAACTTTTTCGTATGATATCCTTGCGGTTTATATAAAGGAGTACTAACAAATGCATCGAACAATAAACCCGATGCATAGTTACCTCGTACACCAAGCGCAGTACCTGCAATTGTTTTGCCGACTAGAGCTTCTGTACTTTTACCATATACAGCCCCAACATCAAGACCAAGATATACTTCCGTATTAAGGCGAGGAATAACAGATGATACTTCATTACGTACATACCAACCACTATCGCCCATAAGTGTATATTCGCCATCGAAGCCATAGATACTATATCGATTACCAATATTTATAGTGTCTACGCTATACAGTCTTTTACCACCTTGAACCCACTGTCCATGGAATGAAGAGGTAAAGGATGCAGGTCGATGGCCCATAATAAATGGTTTTCGATAATCTACATCTACAAGCCACATATGATATCTAGATGTAGGACCACCCATGGCAACAGAAGCCTTATGCTCAGGTTGTGCACCAAGTGCACCTATCCCCCATTGGAACCCAAAACGAGAGTACAGCGTAGCATTCCCAATATATTTACGGTTAGAAACACCAAACTCCATTGAAGTAGTACGTAATGCTTGCACAGGTATTTCCATATCATTGATAAAGCGATGATTATGCCGTGTGCTAATAGAAATATCAAAGGCACGTTTTTCACGTTGTGTACGTGACCAAACATGATTCCATTTCGCCTTCATAGTAGTGGACTTACCACCGTATGTGAAATCATAAGGATTAGATTGAATAGTTTGATGATATCTTGATTTAGAAAAGCTCAAACTAAACGTATCTTTTCCATGAGGTATTACATAATTGAGACTAGCTGCACGAGTTCCTTTTATACTACCCGCACCGCTAAGGTCACCTGACAACGACATAGTAAAGGTATCATTAGCTCTAAAAACTTGGTCAAAAGATGTTGTAAAACTACCTTGATATACCCCTGTAGACTCTAGACCACTATTATCGAAGCTAATTGATCCATGTACTGGTTTATCTTGTTTAATCGATAGTTCAATAATAGAAGTACCAACAGATGTACCTGGAAGTAACTTCATTGTTACCGATTGAGATGATACACGTTTCATCTGCTCTAGGCCTTGTTCTACATCTCTGATATTAAGGATATCTCCTGGACGTACAGGAAATGCAGTGCGCCAAGGACCATGAGCCGAAGAATCACCATATCGAATATCTTCCACTCGACCAGGCATAACCATAAATTGTAAAGTCCCAGCATTTAAATTTTGTTCTGGAATATATACCTGAGAGGTAACATAGCCTTTGTCTAGTAATTTACGTTGAAAGGCGTTACGAATATTAGTAATATCTGATACAGTCACATGTTTTTGCTCATGCTTACGAGCAATCTTATTTAGAAACGATAATTCTTTAGGCACACCATCTAACTGTATTTGTTTAATATAAAAAGACGTACCATTCTTATCTGAAGGTACGTCTATAAGTGCCGGCTCGCTGACAACGGTCCCCACGCGTTCCGCATCGAAACGAAGATTACGTTCTCGTTGAGTATCTCGGTCTTGTTGTAATTGCTCTTGTTGAGTCATAGGTATAACAGGATCAGCTGCCTGTACCATTAAAGGCATAGACAGACTATATACACCTAAACTCAGAAGAACTAAGCGTTTTATATTCACAAAACTCTCCTATAAACATACTCTAACAACATCATTCATGACAGATTCATGAAATACATATCATCAGAATAACATAGTTAAAGTTTTATTGTAAAGTATAAAATTATTTTAAATATTATCTAATTAAAAACTATTAATTAATGAATAAGATATACACTTATATATATTGTATAAAATTTAAGTTTATAATAAAATATTCATATACAGTTGGTAATGTTAATACATTCAGAGAAATATAACACCTTATGGAGGTCCCTTATGAAATTAAAACAGCTTATTTTATCTAGCATCGCTGTAGGTGCATTAGCTTTCACATTTGGCACGGTACAACCTGCACAAGCAGCTATTGGCATGGAAAATCCTGGTCCAGCTATGAACCTTGAAAAACCAGCATCTGTTACCACTGCTCATCACATCAATGTAGATGGTAAAGTTGTAGAGCCTATCAATGGACAACAAAATGTAATCTATGTAGATGGTCAACCCCTCGTAGCATTGCGCCAAGTATCTGAAGCATTAGGCTATAAAGTGGCTTGGGATGAGCCTACTAAAACAGCGTTGGTAGATATGAACATTGCTACATTAGCAATCCAACCAGACTCTGCTGAAGTAGTACGCCATGGCAAATTAAAGATTATCAACCTTGATACATCCGAAACCTTCTTGCCTGCAGCTCGCAAAGTAGACGGCACAATCTTTGTAAAACCTCAAGTGTTCAAATTATTATTGAACGACGTGAAAATTACAAAGGATGAAATCTTCATCGCCCCTCAACGCGCACAATTGGCATCCACTACAAACACAGAGGTATCTCATAAGAATGAACTCAATACATTCTTACCACCAGCTCAAGAGGATGTGAAGAAAAAAGAAGATCCAAAAGCTAAAGAAAAACCACTTATCAAAATCAAAAAATCGTTAGCCAAAGATACTGTCACAACAGATGAACAAACAACAGCTACAGAAGTATCTGAATACCAACGTGCTAATGGATTAGAGAGATAAGTAGATCTATTAGATTGTTAAACAAATCTAGTACGTCGTTAACGCAATCTAGACACATAAAAAAGGTCCCATAAAGGGACCTTTTTCTGTGTTATATGACCAAATCTAGTTATGGCTAAATTTAATTATACTCAAATCCAATTATTTGAGATTAAGCCTACTAAGTTGAGAGAACTATTTACCAAAACCATAGCGGTTAAGTGCCGTATTACCACTACCATATATAGCCATAATCTTCGCCATGAAATAATCAGCCACAGCTAAAGAGTATGCTGCAATATCATTGTAATCGGAATATTTAGGTGCAACATCAGTCACTTTAGTGCTATTAACACTAGCTTTAGGAGTAGTCAATTTATTTGTAGTAGGTGCAGGATCTGTAACTGTTACAGTGGACCCCATAGATGGATTAACGTAACCTGTTGGAGTAGATACTGGTGGGCGTTGGGAGTCAGTATATTTATAGCCATAAGAAGCGTCCGCTTGTTGTGGCGCCAATGTAGCTACACCGAACGCAAGTACAGATGCAGCCAAAACGATAGATAATTGTTTAGATGCTTTCATAAAAACCTCCATAGCAAGTACTAAAAGAAATGCATTGTTATCAAAAATTCTGATAACGGTGATTTATTATAAATTAATTAATTAAACGTACAATGAAAGAAACTAAACATCATCTACATTTCATTTATCACTTAATTTGAATACTTTTAAGTCCATTTTTAACGCCATCCATTTGCCGTTTTAAATCATCAAAAGATGATTTTATATCCTCAGGAGGCTTGATATTATCTATACTTTTAGCCGAATCAGACGCTTCTTTGCTATTTTCTCGGGCCTTTTTCATGCCAGATTTAATACGATCCATATTCTCATCAATCTCATCAAAAGACTCATCGTAGAGAATAAAATTACTACCCCATGTGATGTAATGTTAAGTGGTCCCATAGTGAGTTGCCCATTATCTATGCGTAACGCATCTGTTGAAATTGTGGTAATATTCGTATTTACTTTCACATCACTAAATGACAAATGCCGTTCCTTATTGTGAAAGTTCCCCGTAATATTTTTAATAGGAATGAGCATATAATGACCTTCACCAGACCAGAAGTTCCCCCACACCTCCATATCACGAGGCTGTCCTTCACTTTTAAAGTTCAAATTCGCCGATACAGGGACGACAAACTCAGGCGTTTTGAGAGCCACACTACTATCTAAATCCTTCGCTATCCCTGTAATCGTATAAGCCCGAGTATCTAAGTTATATACGCCCTTTGCCTCTAGCTTTCCGCCGTATACATTAGCATTTACATTTTCAAAGTTCAAAATGCCGTCTTGGTACGTTACATCGCCTACTACATTTTCAAAGGTAAGAGCAGGAATTCGTAAAACAGGCATCGTTACACGACCTTTAGCCAATGGACGATTAAAATCACCGGTTACCTTTGTGAGCAAGGTCATTGCATCGTGGATATTATCGCCAAAACCGAGTGATGATGGGTCTACACCCTTTACATCAAACTGTAAGTCTAACTGAGGCATGCGATGCTTTAATACATCCTTTAGATCAACACGACCTTTTAGTGTAAGGCCATCACCAATGGCTGTGCCACCGAACTTACCCGTTTCCATATCGATACGAATAGCACGGTTACTATCAAGATGTATCTTAGAATTCACATTCTTCATTACATAGTGACGATTTTTCTGAAAGATTTCCAGCTGGTTATTTCTCAATGTAATCGTAAGATTTAAATGTTGACCGTCCCAATTAAAGTTACGAACCTTCTTGCCCAGTTCCTCCTGTCGCTCTTGAGTCGTCTTTTTAGGAGGTTTAGGTCGCGGCTCTACCTCATTAAGTGGCTTGTTTACATCAGGTGAAGCAGGCACAAAGTCAAGACGGTTGTTATCGTCTAAATCGACTACAATGGTCGCATCGTTTAGCTCGATTCCGTTTATAGCAGAGGCCTTAAAATTCCGTGTTATTACGTCCCACATATTAACGCGAATCTTTCCATCTGGCACTGTGAGCAACTCTCGGCCTTCTGGATCCTTCCATACCAAGTCAGTAAAGGATAATGTCCCCCACGGTGTTGCAGTTAAACTCTCTACCGTTACAGTCCCTCTCATCATCGTTTGACGAGCCATTACCTCGTTAAAAATAACGCCCATCCCACGGCTTGCAATCGTAGCGAGCACAAAGACTATAATCGCTCCAATGGCAAGAAAAGCAGCAATACCTTTTAAGCCTTTCTTATACAATTGTTTATATTTTGTCCAATAGGAACGCACGTAATGTTTCATAGCCTTATTATATCACGATATATTTATAATTTTATTTTAATGGGGCCCCAAAACATATCGGCCTACATATTGAAATGAGTGGTCTATACAACTTCGCTCCAAAGCGAGCTAAGTCGCTCATTATGTATAGACCACTCATTTCATAACTTTTGCTATAAAGTTGTCCCATTAAAATAAAATATATTCCTAAACTCTGATAACAATGCTATGAAGCATTACTCGGAAAAGGTTAAATAGAAAGGAGACGAGATTAAATCTCGTCTCCTTTCTATTTAAGAATTCAGTATTTATGCTTCATCGTCGGTTACGGCTTTAGTACCTCTTGTGCCTGTCCGTATACGCATAGCGTCTTCTACATCGTATACAAAGATTTTACCATCCCCTACTTCACCGGTTTGTAATGTGTTTCGCGCTGTGTCCATTACAAGGTCAACCGGCACATCACACACAACGGTTTCCACTTTTACCATAGGAATGAGGTTCACATCATATTGTTGGCCCCGATAAACTTCAGTATGCCCCTTTTGTAAACCACAACCAAAAACTTGTGACACCGTCATACCTTGAACACCAATCCTATTTAAGGCCTCTTTTAGATCCTCTAATTGCTCAGCACGAGCGATTATATCTACCTTTTTCATTCGTTTCATATACTTAACTCCTATTCAATAATCGTAACTCATAATAAGGATGTTTGATTGGACGAAATAAATCGACCAGAGCTTTTAAATTCAGATTGATTATAAGCGCCTTCTCCATGTTCACTAATATCGATACCTAGTGACTCAGAGCCAATGCTAACACGCAGATCCATAAAAGCGCTGACGATTTTAAATAGTATAAATGTACCTACAATGGCAACCACATAAGCAATCACTAGTGAAAGTAATTGCGGCCCTAATAAGGAACCCCCATAGAACAACCCATTCGCCCCCTCAGAATTAACAGTAGTCGTAGCCCATAAACCTGTAGCAATAGCCCCCCAGGTGCCACCTACCCCATGAATACCAAAGGCATCAAGTGAATCATCGTAACCAAGGCGGTTTTTAATGATTGCTACGGCTAGATAACACACAACTGCGCCTATAAAGCCAATAACGATGGCCGCCATAGGCGTTACAAAACCTGCGGCTGGTGTAATTGCTACCAGTCCAGATACACCACCAGAGGCCGCCCCTAACACAGTAGGTTTACCACGATGCAACATTTCTACTAGCACCCATCCTACAATCCCTACAGCTGCAGAGATTTGCGTAGTTAAAACTGCATTAGCTGCAAGGAACCCTACGCCAAGAGCAGATCCTGCATTAAAGCCAAACCAACCAAACCATAGAATAGCTGCCCCTAGAATTGTCATCGGCAAATGGTGAGGCAGCATAGGCATACGTCCATAGCCTCGGCGACGACCTAGCAACATACATAAAGTCAACCCAGACACACCGGACAACACGTGAATCGCAAGCCCACCTGCAAAGTCTAATGCGCCCAAATCACTAAGGAATCCACCACCCCAAATCCAATGAGCCATCGGATTATATATAAAAACAGACCATAATAAAGCGAATATTACAAATGGTAAAAAACGCATCCGACCAGTAATAGATCCACTCATGATGGCCGGTGCAATAACAGCAAACATACATTGGAAGGCTACAAAGGCAAGCTCCGGAATATGTGTATTAATTAGCACTGTTGTCTCTGCACCACCAAGGCCAAACTTGCTAAAATCACCGATGATACCATATATATCATCACCAAAAATCAAAGTATATCCTAACAAAATAAATTCAACTGAAATGACACCAATCAAAAAGAAGCTCTGCATGATTGTACCTAGCACATTTTTACTACGCGCCATTCCACCATAAAACAACGCTAAACCAGGTGTCATAAAGAATACTAATGCAGTACACAACAATACCCATGCTGTGTTACCGGTATCAATCATATTGACCATAAGAAACTCCTTTCCATACAAAAAACGCCTTGCTCGCAGAAAGTCTGCATGCAAGGCGCCGTTACCTAACTATTTTGTTGTAGTAATATACATAACTACTAACATCCTAAAGTGGATTATTATATATGTCAATGGATTCTATAGAATTTCTGCAACACCGATTCAGATAAAATACATAAGGCTCTATAACACTATAAATTAAAAGTGCACCCACAAAGGTGAGTGCACTTTTATATGTTAATAAACTATTATTATGCTTTTGCTTCTTTACCGTATTTTACAAGGCTTTCAGCTTCAATTTCAGCTTGTGTACGGTAGTCTTGAGGAATGCCAGACAAGCGAATCCAGCTACGTACTGCTTCTACCAATACGATAAGGATCATGAGGAACATGGCAGCACTGAATGCTACTAGGATCCATTTACCCGCTGGGATATAGCTATTAAATACGTTTTCAAAGTCTGCAGCGATAGCA
>ERZ856578.7289-NODE-7289-length-11740-cov-5.417731_pt1 | contig 11740 bp, 10 predicted proteins | sample MGYA00514384_ERZ856578 | MGnify/ENA primary metagenome ERZ856578 (study PRJEB29103, sample SAMN06111958) | human gut metagenome | biome: human gut; feature: ankylosing spondylitis patient; material: healthy_person | host: Homo sapiens | place: China:Hangzhou...
TGATATCACATAAAATAGTGCGACATTGCTGCCGCACTAAAATTTTTCATTATCAAGTAACTCGAGGATATGTTCACTGGAACGGATGATTTGAGACTGCTTATCTTTTAGGGATGTTTTTTTGCCTCCTCCAGCGAGAGAGAAGCATATAAATGAACCGTGCATGCTTCCTGCCTGAGAGAATCTTTATACTGTTCAGCTGCAAGATATTGTTTCTCAAGAATACTAATTTTATTTTGGAGATCACCAATCTGCTGTTGAAGCGACATCACTTTTTTCTTTTGAATATAGAGGAAAAAAGTAAGAAGAAACCCCGCCTCTCCAGTAATCCGAATAAAAGTACGGTATAACGTTCCCAAAATCATGCCTATGATTTACTGTGCATAGAACGATATACCGTCACATAGATTGTTGAAATATATGGTTTAAAATATGTTACTTTATTATGAGATTTTTAATATTTTATCAATTAACTCTGACACAGATTTGACACAGCCTTCTGCATATTGCTTTACAGTAGCTGGAGAATGATGGAATGTATAACCATGCTTTGTTGCCCTTAACATATCAATGTCATTTTCAGCATCACCAATGGCGTAGACTTGTTCATGCATGAATCCAAGTTTCTGACAAAGGATGTTCATGGCGTTCCCTTTTGAACAGTCTCTCCACGCCATGTCAACATCCTGGATATTTACAAAAGCTCTCACCTCCTGGTGATCTGACTTTTCCAGCCGGTCTGCAAAAGCTTTTGCAGATTTATTGTCTTTGAAATGGAATGACATTCCATAAAGTTTTTCCGTTTTTAATAAATCAATACTGCTAATAGGTGTTATTGGCAGGCTGTACTGCTTTTTTTGATTGCATGAAAATACGTTGTCTTTCGTATGAACTGTTAATGGTATATCCGATGCATATTCGTTTATTATTTTTTTGATTGCTGTAAATGATACAGGTTCTTCATGCAGTATTTGTTGATGACTATCCGCGATAATACTCCCTGTACCGGCAATCATGTAATCAGGCAAAAGATATCCTTCCAACGGAGCAACTATCCATGGCAATGCTCTGCCGGAGTTAATTACGATCAGATTTCCTCTTTGCTGGAATTCCTTTATTGCATCTAAATCTGATTCCTTAAAATATGTTTTTCCATTATCAGAGAACAATATTGTTCCATCCATGTCTGTAAATAAAATATTTTTCTGTTTCATATTTTTCCTGCTAAATTGATCGTCTTGTTGCATTATCCTGGAAGCTAAAGTAATCAGGGCGATGGCGTGACTGGGTATATTCAAACATAACACCATCACTATTGTAAGTATGAGAGGTGACAACAGCCATACAGTTATAGTCTCCAAGATCCAAATATTTTTCATCAATTTCAGTCATCTTTTCTACGGTCATGATACGTTTACTTGTGACAATGGAAACTCCAAGAGTATTTTCCAGATAATCGTAAATCGACTTTTCTGCAATCTCTATCGTTAGATCTTTAGCAACGCTTTTCAAAAAATAATTATGGTTTAGAATAAGTGCTTTCCCATCTAAGTAATGAAGTCTCTGCAGATAATAAATCTCATCGCCAATATTAAAACCGGTTTTTGCAGCAATTCTTTTGTCTACTACCAATTCTGCAAAGTAAATTACTTTGGTTTTGGCTTTCTGGTTATTTCTCTTTGCAGATTCCGTAAACGTTTCAATTGAGCCGATGGTAAATGAGGTCTGTAATGCGGGCTGGAAGATAATTCGTACCCCTTTCCCCTGCATCGTCTGTACATATCCATCGGCTACCAGATCCCCGATGGCACGGCGAATGGTATTGCGTGAGCAGTCATATTCCTGCACCATTGTATTTTCAGAGGGGAGAAGTTCCTGAAATTCATATTCTCCGGTCTCAATTTTTCTTTTCAAGTCTTTATAAATTTCTGCATATTTTGCTTTCGGCATAAGTTCCTCCACTTGTTTGAACATCCATCATTTATTATAATATTTACATATGGAAAGTCAAGAATCAAATAAGAGATAGCTTGTCTAAACAAGTTTTAAAATAATCGTTGACATGTTTAAACAAGTGTGATATAACATAATTACAAGAAAACTTGTTTAAACAAGAATAAGCGCGGAACATTTATTTTAATAAGGAGAATCAAGATGGGGAAGTATACAAACGACGCAAAAGAATTACTGCACCTTGTGGGAGGAAGAGAAAACATTGCTGCAGTATCACATTGTATCACACGAATGAGATTCGTATTAAATGATCCGAAGAAAGCGGATATTCAGAAAATTGAAGCAATGAAAGTTGTTAAGGGAAGTTTCACACAGGCAGGACAGTTCCAGGTAATCATCGGGAACACGGTTTCAGATTTTTACAACGACTTCATAGCAGTTGCAGGCATTGAAGGCGTATCGAAAGATGCTGTAAAGAGCGCAGCAAAACAGAATCAGAACGTGGTTCAGAGAATTATGACTGCATTAGCAGAAATTTTCGCTCCACTCATTCCTGCAATCATTGTGGGCGGTTTGATTTTGGGATTCAGAAACTGCATTGACAGCTTATATTTATTTGAAAACGGTACAAAGACGCTCTGTGATATCAGCCAGTTCTGGTCAGGGATTGACCATTTCCTGTGGCTCATCGGAGAAGCGGTATTCCATATGTTGCCGGTTGGTATCTGCTGGTCTGTAACCAAGAAAATGGGTACAACACAGATGCTTGGTATCGTACTTGGACTTACACTTGTGTCTGGTCAGCTCTTAAATGCATATGCAGTGGCAGGCACAGCGGCAGCAGATATTCCAAAGTGGGATTTCGGTTTTGTACAGGTAGATATGATTGGTTATCAGGCTCAGGTCATTCCTGCAATTCTGGCAGCATTTACGCTGGTATATCTTGAAAAATTCTTCAGGAAGATCTGTCCATCCGTAATTTCTATGATCGTGGTACCTTTCTGTAGCTTAGTACTCTCTGTTATGGCAGCACACTTTGTGCTTGGACCAATCGGATGGAAAATCGGCTCTGTCATTTCCTCCGTTGTATACGCAGGAATCACAGGACCAATGAGAATTGTATTCGGTGGAATCTTCGGTTTTGTGTATGCACCGCTTGTAATCACAGGACTTCACCATATGTCAAATGCAATCGACTTACAGTTGATTGCTGACTTTGGCGGAACAATGTTATGGCCAATGATTGCTTTGTCCAATATCGCACAGGGTTCCGCAGTATTAGGCATGATCTATCTTCAGAAAAATGATGCCCAGGCGCAGGAAGTAAACATTCCGTCATGTATCTCCTGTTATCTGGGGGTTACAGAACCGGCAATGTTTGGTGTAAACTTGAAACACAGTTATCCTTTCATCTGCGGTATGATTGGTTCTGCATGTGCATCAATTGTCTGTGTAGCTACAAACAGTACAGCAAATGCAATCGGTGTTGGCGGTCTTCCGGGAATCCTTTCCATGCAGCCGCAATCCATGTTAACCTTTGCTGTTTGTATGTTAATTGCCGTAGCAGTTCCATTTGTATTAACAGTTATGGTTGGTAAAAAAAAACTTCAGCCAAAAGAAGTTAAATCAGTAGAAGAAGTTAAATCAGCAGAGGTAACAGAATTAAAAGCATTTGCAACAGGTGATGTGATTGCATTAAAAGAAGTGAATGACGGTGTGTTTTCCGCAGGAACCATGGGTGAAGGATTTGCAATCATTCCGGAGAATGAAACTGTTTATGCTCCGGCTGATGCAACAGTCAGCTTACTTATGCAGGAGTCACGTCATGCATGTGGTTTAAAACTTGCAAACGGTGCAGAGATCCTTTTACATATCGGAATTGATACTGTAGCCATGAAAGGTGACGGTTTTGAATACCTTGTAAAAGAAGGCCAGAAGGTATCTGCCGGAACACCCCTGATCAAATTTGATAAAAAGAAAATCAGTGAAGCAGGTTATGTTGATACGATCATTTGCGTCATTACTGAGCCAGGTAATATGGAAAATATAATATTTGTGACAGGCATTCATGCAATTGAAAAAGAGACAACAGTAGCAAAGACAGAATAAGAGGAATTGTATGACAGATTTTAGAAAAAGCACTGTATATCAGATTTATCCCAGATCCTTTTATGATACCAACGGAGATGGCTTTGGGGATTTAAAGGGTGTGACGGCAAAGTTAGATTATATAAAAGAATTGGGCGTGGACTATATTTGGATGACTCCGTTTTTTGTGTCCCCCCAGTATGATAACGGTTATGATGTGGAGGATTACTATAACATTGATCCCCGTTACGGTACGATGGAAGATTTTGAAGAGCTTTCCAGAGAGGCACAGAAGCGTGGCATCAAACTGATGCTGGATATGGTATTTAACCATACCTCCAGCAATCATGAATGGTTCCAGAAAGCATTGGCCGGAGATGAAAGATATAAGAACTATTATATTTTCAAAAAAGGAAAAGAGGATGGCAGTGCACCCACAAACTGGGAAAGTAAGTTCGGAGGAAGTGCATGGGAATATGTGCCGGAAATGGATGAATACTATCTGCATTTATTCCATGTAAAGCAGCCGGATCTGAACTGGGATAACCCCAAGGTGCGTAAAGAGGTTCAGAAGGTTGTACGTTTTTGGATGAGCAAAGGTGTCAAGGGTTTCCGATTTGATGTAGTGAATCTTATCAGCAAAGATAAATTCGAAGATGATTTCGAAGGGGATGGCCGTAGATTTTACACTGACGGACCAAACATCCATCAGTACCTGAAAGAATTAAATGCGGAGTCATTCGGACAGGATGCAGAAATTATTACTGTCGGTGAAATGTCCAGCACATCTATGGAAAATTGTTTTGGATATGCAGGTGAAGACAGCCATGAGCTTTCCATGGTATTTAGCTTCCATCATTTAAAGGTTGACTTTATGGGGAATGAAAAATGGGTGCTTGTACCAACAGATTTCCAGAAATTGAAAGATATTCTCTTTAGCTGGCAAATTGGAATGGCCAAGAATCATGCCTGGAATGCAGTGTTCTGGTGCAATCACGATCAGCCGCGTCCGGTTTCCAGATTTGGTGATGAAGGAAAATACTGGAAAGAGTCAGCTAAAATGCTTGCGACCATCATTCATGGACTTCGCGGTACTCCATACATTTACCAGGGTGAAGAGATTGGTATGACAAATACCGATTTCACTGACATCAGTCAGTTTCGTGATGTAGAAAGTTTGAACCATTATGAAATTCTGCAGCAGAAAGGTCTTTCTAAAGAAGATGCATTTCGTATTATCCAGATTCATTCCAGGGATAACGGAAGAACACCAATGCAGTGGAATGGTGAAAGTCACGGTGGCTTTACCAAGGGAATGCCATGGATTGGTGTGAATAAAAATTATTCCAAGATTAATGCACAGAGTCAGCTGCATGATGAAACATCCATTTTCAACTACTATAAAAAGCTCGTAGCTTTACGTAAAGAGCTGGATATCATTGCATATGGTGACATCAGGCCGTTAGATGTAAGACATCCATCCATCATTGCCTATGAAAGAATTTACGGAGAGGAAAAAATGCTGGTAGTCTGTAACTTCTATAAAACAGAAGTTGTATGGGATAGTGGAATGGATCTGAAGGGCTTCGAAACATTGCTGGGCAACTATTCTGAACAAAAAATAGAAGAGTCAGAGATTTCCTTAAAACCTTATGAAGCAATGATGCTTTACAGAAAGAGATAATATATGAATCTGTCCACTGATATCTTTGAAAAGAGTGTATGGATAATAATAGTAGCCTGCAGATTATGTCGTAGAATTCAAAAAAATATTGGTTACCTATTATGAGACCAAAGGTATTGAGAATATCAGTATATTTTCAAAAAGTACTAAAAAATCTCCTAAACGAGAAGTGCCGCAAAATTACTTATCTCAGTGATTTTGCGGCATCTACTTTATACATTGAATATGATATTATTTTTCAGCTTTCTGACGTTCTTCTGTCAGTCCAAGCACTTTGAATGTTTCAGGATCAACCAAAACACCATAGTCAGCCTTGGCCTGTTCCACAGTGATATATTCATTCTTAACATCCATAGCTACTTTTTCAGCAGGACGCTTAAACGGATTACCATATCCACCACCAGTTGCTGTAACCATACGCACAACATCATTGGTATTCATAACACGGCGTGCTGCAATTCCCATTGGTTCGCTTACGGTTCCATCTGCATCAATAAACTGGAAATAATTTACAGAACCGTCTTTTCCACCAGCTGCACCCCATACCGGCCATTTATTTCGACCAAAAGATGCTGTAAAGGTCTGATTCTCATTCATAGAACGGTATACACGAACCGCACCACTTCCGCCACGGTATTCTCCTGCACCTGCCCCATCAGTATGCAGACTGTGCTCATCTACACGAATTCCATAACGAGTCTCAGCCATCTCTACCGGCACATTATAAGTTTCTCCATCGCCAACACAGAAAAGTCCTACCTGACCATCATGGCCTTTGCAAGCTCCCCATCCGCCAACAGTTGGCTCAATAATCAGATAATCATTTCCAAAGTCCTGATGTTTTCCGGCCATCAATACGGTACATACAGAAAGTAAATGTCCTGCACCAAGAGATTCCGGGAAAACCGGTGCAAGTGCTTTCCATACCAAGTCAATAACGTAAATCATGCTTTCATAATAACAGGAGGTTGCTGCCGGACGATTCGCTTTCAATACACTGCCAGGTTCACAGATTGTCCGCAGCGGTGCAAATACACCATCATTTACGGCCAACTCTGGTCCTACCACAGACATAAAGACTACTTTTACACCTGCATATGCTGCCGTTGCTCCGGAATTCACGCATCCTACTACCTGCGGATCGCTACCCGTGAAATCAGCAATAAATTCATCATCGGTAATGGTAACTTTTACCTGTAAATGAACTGGATTGCCATGTCCATCGTTGTCCATGTATTCATCCATTTCCCATGTGCCTTTTGGCATCTCAGCTAGACGGCGGCGGGCTACTTTTTCGCCCTGGGATACCAGACGTTCCATAGATCCTTTTACAACGTCTGCCCCATATTTATCGCATAATTCACAAATACGTTTTTCACCTGTACGAAGAGAGGATATCTGACCCCACATATCTCCCTGTGAGATCTGCGGATAACGCATATTGCTGCGCATCAGATCCCATACAGGTTCCACCAGTTCTCCGCGATCCACCAGTTTTGTACCAGAGAAACACATACCTTCCTGATAAAGGTTTGTTGCATCAGTCGTAAAGGATCCTGGTGCCATGCCTCCGATATCACTCCAATGAGCTTTGTTACCAGCAAAAGCAATCAGCTCGTCATGATAGAATATAGGCATTACCATTCCAACATCGGACATATGGGTTCCTCCGCCCATAAACGGATCGTTGATAATATATACATCACCCGGATGAAGATTTTCCTTTCCATGTTTCTCCACAACTGCACAAATCATGGGTGAAATCATACCGATAAATCCGGTAACACCATTTCCCTGGGTAAGCAGTCGACCTTCAGCATCTGCAATACCGCTGGCATAATCCAGTGTTTCATAAATAATCGGGCTCATGGAAGTCTGTGCAAATGCATAGAAAATTTCGTTACTTACTGCAATCAAAGAGTCTTTTACAATATCCAGTGTGACCGGATTAATCTTTTCTTTCTCAGCCATTATTCCACCTCCATTTCTACGATCAGGTTACCGTATTCATCTACACTTAAGCTTTGTCCCGGGCAAACTACAGTTGCGGTAGTAGGCTCTTCTACAACCAATGGACCCTGTGCTTTTGCACCGAATCCAAGCTTGCTCCGATCATAGATTGGTGTATCCAGCCAGCCATCACCGTTAAAGAATACAGGACGTGTTTCCTTCAATGCGCTGGAAATATCATCTTTTTGAGGTGCAATCTTCTGTAATGCAGGTTTGTTCAACTGACCATATGCCACAAGATGAAGATTTACAATCTCTGCCGGTGTATCTGGCAATGAGAAGGTATAGAAATGCTCATGTGTTTTGTGGAAACGATTCATGATTTCAGCACGATCTTCCTCTTTCCATGGATAAGCCGGAGCCTGTACCTGTACCGTATGTTCCTGTCCCGCATAACGCATATCTGCAATAAAAGTAAATACAGCCTGATCTTCCTTAAGTCCCTCAGATGCCAGTATCTTATGTGCCTCATCAATCTGTGATTTCCACATCGCATTCAGTTCATCCATAGAAGCATTCTGGAATGAAAGAATCTTTGTCTGAATAAAGTCATGACGAATATCACTCATCAGCATACCCCATGCTGAAAATACAGAAGCTGCTACCGGAATAATGACCTTACGAATATTCAGTTCTTTGGCGAGTGTCGGTCCATGCATCGGGCCTCCTCCTCCAAATGCAACCATCGCAAAATCACGAGGGTCATATCCACGCCGTACAGAAATCAGCTTTAACGCATTATTCATATTAGAATCTGCCACACGAATAATGCTCTCTGCTGATTCTTCCGCAGAAATATTAAAATGTTTTCCGACTTTTTCCACCAAAGCATTCTTCACATTGTCAAGAGAGACTTCCATGTCGAAATTCTTCGCAGAAAGACGTCCTGCAATCAGATTGGCATCTGTGGTGGTGGGTTCTGTTCCGTTCTTTCCATAAGCAACAGGTCCCGGAAGTGCACCTGCACTCTTTGGTCCAACTTTCAGAGATCCTCCTTCATCGATCCATGCGATGGATCCTCCACCATTTCCAATCTCTACAATATCGACAACAGGTGCCATGATCGGATAGCCTGCATGTCTTTCGTCTTTTTCGATATAGTAAGAAGTAGTTACTTTTACTGCTCCCTGATCGATCAGAGAACATTTCGCTGTTGTTCCACCCACATCAAATGCGATAATATTCGGTTCGCCAATGATTTTTCCAAGAATAGAAGCACCAAACACACCGGCTACAGGACCTGATTCTACAATATTAACAGGAGTCAGTTTTGCCTGTTCAAATGTTGTAGTTCCGCCATTACTCTGCATGATGTAACGGTTTTCCGGCATTCCGGCATCTGTAAGTCTCTGTCCCAGACGATTCAGATAAGAGGATGCCACCGGCATAACGTATGCATTCAGAACAGCTGTTGAGGTTCTTTCATATTCACGCCATTCTCTCGTGATATCAACAGACGGGCATACATATACTTCCGGCCATAATTCTTTGATTTTTTCAACTGTTTTACGTTCATGTTCTTCATTTGCATAAGAATTGATGTAGCAGACAGCAATAGCCTCCACCTGTTCCTTTTTCAGATATTCCACTGCCGTGCGAATATCTTCTTCACTTAATGGTGTCAGAATTTCACCTTTATAGCTGATACGTTCTGTCACTTCACGGCGTAAATAACGCGGAACAAACGGTGTTGGTTTTTCAAATACCATGTTAAACAAATCCGGACGATTACCTCTCGCCAGTTCCAGAATATCCCGGAAACCCTTTGTTGTGATCAAGGCTGTTTTTGCACCTTTTCTTTCTGTCAGTGCATTAATGATCGTTGTGGTTCCATGGAAAAAAGCCTCAATGCTTTTCATATCTACACCACTTTTTTTCAGAACGTCCATAACACCCTGATCAAAATTCGGCGGTGTGGTATGTGCCTTTTCCAGAATCAGCGATCCATTTTCATCAATCGCTACCAGATCAGTAAAGGTGCCGCCAATGTCAGTTGCAACTTTCATATTAGGTTCCTCCTCGTATGTTATTGTCAAATGTACAAAATCCACTACTGCAATTCTTTCCATTCTTGCGTATCAGTGTATCATATATACTTTACCAAAGCAATCTGTTATGGTAATAAAGTTCAGAATATCTATTGAGTCTATATAGATTTAGAAAAAGAAATGTGTTACTATGAAGCAAAACAGACAATAAATGATATCTTCTATTTACAGAAAGGCAAAAAAATGAAACAGAATCGCGTTGAAGCTGTATTGAAAAATATGGAATCCCTGAATCTGTCACAGATTCTGATTACAGACCCACTAGCTATTTTTTATCTGACAGGACGCATGATAAAACCATTTGAACGATTTTATGCACTCTACTTAAATCAAAATGGAAACCATAAAATTTTTATCAATCAGCTAGAAACGGTACCTGAAGATCTTGGTGTGGAAAAAGTACGTTTTACTGACTCTGATTCCTATATGGATCTTGTAATAAAAACAACTGATCATACGGAACCGCTGGGAATTGATAAAAATATGCCTGCAAGATTTCTTCTTCCGCTTATCGACCAAAAAGCTGCCTCCGGTTTTGTAAATGCCTCTCTGGCACTCGATCAGGCACGTGCAGTCAAAGATATTCAGGAACAGGAACTTATGCGCAAAGCATCCCACCTTAACGATATGGCTATGGCAGAAATCACACACTTTTTCAAAGAAGGAGTTACCGAAACAGATCTTGCAGAACAATTGAAAAAAATCTACCGTGATCTTGGTGCTGACGGCTTAAGCTTTGAACCTCTGTTTGCATTTGGAAGCAATGCTGCAAGCGGACATCACTGGCCGGATGATACCCGATTAAAACCCGGAGATTGTATTCTGGTCGATATTGGCTGTACATGGGAAGGATATTGTTCTGATATGACCAGAACCTTCTTTTACAAAAACGTAACACAACATCAACAAGAAGTTTATCATACGGTATTAAAAGCAAACGAAGAAGCTGAAAAAGCTGTGACTCCTGGAATTCCTCTTTCTTCTCTGGATCAGATTGCACGTGGAATCATCACAGACAAGGGATATGGTTCTGCTTTTACCCATCGCCTCGGACATTTCATCGGACTTGAAGATCACGAATTTGGAGATGTTTCTTCTGCTTCTGCCGACAGAGCTGTCCCCGGAAATATTTTTTCGATTGAGCCGGGTGTATATCTTGAAAATGATATGGGAGTTCGAGTGGAGGATCTGGTTCTTGTTACAGACCATGGGCATGAGATATTGAATCATTTTTCAAAAGAACTGACAGTGATTGACTAAGAAAGAAGGGCTTTATGAAAAAAAATCCAGTTGCCACAATAACTTTTTCAAACGGCAGTGTTATTCAGATTGAGCTTTACCCTGATATTGCCCCCAATGCAGTTACCAGTTTTATATATCTTGCAAAACAAGGTGTCTATGATCATTACCCAATTGAGAGAATCGTCCCAGGCTGGGTTCTTGATATGAGTTACCATGCTTTTCATAATCCCAAAGCCTGCTATTTCATTCCCAATGATGTAAAATCCGGAAAATATCTGGAAGCTGTTCCAGGTACAATTGGGCTTGGCGGTTATGGCGCACCAGAGATTGCAGGCGGAGAATTTTTCTTTCCACTTGCGGATTGCCCGGCAATCACTGGCGTTTATCCTATTTTCGGAAAAATTGTAAATGGCATGGAAGAGATTCGACGTCTTGAACAATTGGAAACTTATCCTGTTCCATATCCAGGTGAACCGAATGTTAAGATCAACACCCCTGTTTATCCTGTCTTCATCGAACAGATTCAGATTGAAACCTTTGGCGTATCTTACGGAGAACCAACTCGCCTGACTGGCATTGCAAAACCACTTTTCTGGCCTTGTGTCTCTCCTTAAAAATTTAAAAACTGCGTTATTATTATACTTATGAAAATCATCAGATCAGTGCGGTAGATATGCATGCAGAGGATCTGGAAAGTAATAAATTGATTTGTTAT
>ERZ856578.7291-NODE-7291-length-11736-cov-3.845098_pt1 | contig 11736 bp, 10 predicted proteins | sample MGYA00514384_ERZ856578 | MGnify/ENA primary metagenome ERZ856578 (study PRJEB29103, sample SAMN06111958) | human gut metagenome | biome: human gut; feature: ankylosing spondylitis patient; material: healthy_person | host: Homo sapiens | place: China:Hangzhou...
TGACTGTTCCGTCATGCCCGGCAAGGATCTCTGTGCCCTCCGGCATCCCGATGTCCACACCGGTGTGATAGTTCTTTCCTCCGCAGGCGGGCCCCTGGCCCGGCGACTGTGTGTTGACACAAGAATGGCCGGACGGCCGCGGCGGGGATGCCCTTACTTTTTCTGGAAGAGGAATCCGATATGTACGATATACTCACGCAGGTGATCGGCTTTGCGGGGATGGGCCTTTGCATCAGCAGCTTTGCCTGTAAGAGAAGCAATTGGATCGTGTTTTTGCAGGTGGTGGGAAACGGGCTGTTTATCGTCCATTTCCTGACGCTGGGAGCGTACAGCGGTTGCATCAATATTGCTATTGCGGTTTGCAGCAACATTGTACTCTTGTTTTTCATGAACGGGAAAAAGTGGGCTGCCTGGGTCGGCTGGCGCTGGCTGTTCTGCCTGCTGGCCGTCCTTGCCTGCATGGTCACGTGGAAGGATCTGTATAGCCTGCTGCCGTGTATCTCCGCAATTTTCTTTGTCCTGACCAACTGGACATGCCGGGAGACGGTCATCCGTCTGGGAAAGATCGCTGTTGTCGGTCCGGGCTGGATCATTTACAACTTCTATGTTAGTTCGTACTCCGGCGTTCTCAGCGAGTCGTTTGGTATCGCGTCCGCTCTTTTTTCCATCCTGTATTACAGGCGCAGAGACCGGGCGGCGCGGCTGGGAGAGCCGAGGCCGCAGGAATATCCGGAGAAGGGCCGTGCGCCTGATATGACGCAGCCCATTGATGGGAAAGGAGGCGTACCGTGTAATGCTGGAGACTTTTGACAAAGACAGGGAGGGCGTCGTGCTGCGGATCGAGCGCTCCTCCATCCACGATGGAGAAGGCCTGCGGACCGTGGTGTTTTTAAAGGGGTGTCCCCTCCGCTGCCAGTGGTGCTCTACCCCGGAGAGTCAGTCTTTCCAGGTGGAACGGGCCGGAGAGAACACCTACGGCTCCCGGATGACCGTAGGCGAGGTGATGCGGGAGATTCGCAAGGACTCGCTTTTCTACTTCATCTCCACCGGGGGGTTGACCCTCTCCGGAGGGGAGATCCTGGCGCAGCCGGAGTTCACCCTGGCACTGCTGAAAAACGCCAGGATGGAGTGCATCAACACGGCGGTGGAGACTTCCTTTTTTGCCTCCTGGGAGAAAATCGAGCCGCTTCTGCCCCACATCAATACCGCCTATGTGGATCTGAAGTTTTTCAGCAGCGGACTGCATCAGCAGTATTGCGGAGTCAAAAATCAGGTGATTCTGGACAACCTGCTGCGGACCAATCAGCTGGAAAAATGTCCTCGCCTGGTGGTCCGCACGCCCATCATCCCGGGGATCAACGACGATCCCCGGGAGCTGGAGGACGTCGGCCGTTTCTGTGCTCGGCTGAACTGGCTGGACCATGTGGAGCTGCTGCCCTATCACAAGCTGGGCACCGCGACCTACGAGAAGCTGGGCCGCCCTTATCTGCTGGGGCATGTGCCCACCCCCGCGCCGGAGCAGATGGAGGCCTGCCGGAACGTAGTCCGGCGGTATGTGAAGACTGTACGGTGAACGCAGCGAGGAGGTAACATCATGAGCGAGCACGTCTGTATTCAGATCTTTCAGGAGTGCACGGGAGAGCACAGCCATCCGTATCCCCAGATCCTGGTGCCTCTGCAGGAGACCATGCGGATCCGCGCGGAGGAGACGGAGTATGAGGTGAAGCTCCAGGAGCTGTTTTTCATCCCGCCCGGCATGAACCACCGCTGCAACTACCGCGGGCGGCTGTTGGTACTCAATTTGCCGCTGGAAGTCCTGGATAACCGGGAGGTGGCGGCGCTGTGCTATCCCACTGTGGTATCCATGCACGGCCAGATCACCCAGCTGGTGGAGCTGATCCAGAGTGAGCTGCGGCAGAACCCGGACAGCAAGTCCGTCCGCCATCTCTACAGCTATCTGTACAGCAAACTGTGCGAAAACTGTGCCGCGCCTTCCATTCGGTACATCGGAGAACACTATGATCTGCCCATCACCGTCAATCAGCTGGCGGAGATGGAGAGCTATAACGTCACCTATTACAACGACTGGTTCAAACAGCAGACCGGCTGTTCCCCCAGCCTGTATTTGCGGCATATCCGGGTGAACCGGGCGAAGGATCTGCTGGTGGAGACCAATTTCAGCGTCATGGAGATTGCGGTGATGGTGGGATACAGCAGTAATTCCACCTTTACCCGCGCCTTCCATTCGATCACCGGTATGACACCCAAGGCCTACCGAGAGTGCCCCTGCTTCAAACGTCTGGGATAACGGGGCTGGAGCCGGACGGCCGTGCCCCGATACCTAATTTCTCATCTCATCCACATCCCCCGCACACAAAATGAACCGTATAGGAGGAGGGTCGAACCAAGCAAATCCCCGGAAAACTGCCAATATTAAGGGAGGAAGAAAAAGTGAAAGAGAAAGTGAAAGTCAAATGGTCCGTCATGTCGGTGACGGTGGTTCTGTTTATAATCATGCTGGGGGCCATTCTGATCAATGCAGAGAAGTTTTATGACATTCTTTATAATCTTGTGATGAACAATGCGATGTGGGGACTGGGCTGGTTCTCCAGTCTGGTGTGCCTGGCCATGGTCATATTCTGTATTGTTGTAATGGTCACTCCTCTGGGAAAGGTTAAATTGGGTGGTCCCAACGCTAAGCCCAAATTCACCATGATGCAGTGGTTCGGCATTTCGCTGTGCACCGGAATCGGCGCCGGCGTGGTGTTCTGGGGCGCTGCGGAGCCGCTGATCTTTGCCATGGAGCCCCCGGCGTATACCGGTTTGGAGGCCGGCAGCAACGGGGCTGTCCTTTGGAGCATGGTGCGCTGCTTCATGCAGTGGGGCCTGACGCCCTATGCCACCTGCGTGGTCACCGGCGTCATCCTGGCCTATCTGATCCTGAACAAGCGGGCACCCTTCCGGACCAGCACGATGCTGATCCCGATTTTCGGAAAAGATGTGATTCACAGCAAATGGGCCAACGCCTTTGACGCCTGGTCTGCTTTCGCATTGACCGCCGCTGTGGCGGGCGGCCTGGGATACGGCGCCATGCAGCTCTCTACCGCTGTCAAGGCATTTGCGGGCATTGAGCCCAGCATGATCATCTATGTTGCAATCATTGCCGTGATGTTCGTGTGCTATAACGCCTCCGCCATCAGTGGTCTGCGGGCGGGAATCACCTGGCTCTCCAACCGGAACGTCCAGCTCTTCTTTATTCTGCTGTTGTTTGTGTTCCTGGCCGGACCCACTACCTATCTCTGCAATTTGTTCACGGAGACCCTGGGCAGCTATTTCACCGAGTTCTTCGCCAACAGCCTGAATACCGCGCCCTATCCCGATGCAGGCATGTGGCCCCAGAACTGGGATATGTACTGGTGGGTGGACTGGATGGCCTATGCGCCGCTGCTGGGCCTGTTCATGGTCCGCTGCGCCAACGGCCGTACGCTGCGGGAGTTCGTTTTGATCGAGTGGCTGCTGCCTGCCCTGTTTGGTATTGTCTGGTTCACGGTCTTTGGCGGCACAATCCTGCACGCGCAGCTGTGGGAGGGCAGCATGGACTTCCTGAGCATCTATAACACCCAGGGAGCCGAGGCGCTGACACTGGCGTTGTTCGACGTGCTGCCGCTTAGCACGATTGCCAAGATTGTCATGCTGGCGATCATTACGATCTCCCTTGTCACCCAGTGCGACTCTATGGCGGTGACGCTGGCCGGCATGTGTATGGATGACTCCGATGAGACCACGGAGGCTCCCATTTGGATGAAGCTGTTCTGGGGCACCGTTTTTGCCGTGGTGGCGGCGGTATTTGTAGTGCTGGGTGGAATTGATGGCGTCAAGACCATCAAGTCCTTTGCCGGTATCCCCATGTGCTTCATTTGCCTGGCCTGCATGCTTGGCTTCATCCGATTTATTTTGAAGCGTCCGCGGAGAGCGGACGGCAAGTTTGAACCGGAGCCCGAGGTGGCTGATGCACCGGACAACGGAGAGCCCATGGCCCCCAGAAGCAAGATCAAATTCCTGGCGAAGCTGGGCTGGTGAGCTGCCGGCGCAGTTGTTGAGAAAAATGCGGAAGAGAGCTGATGTGTCGGCATCAGCTCTCTTCCTTTAAGGAAGTGTGCGTTTTCACGCACAGTGAAAGGGAAAGCATACAGTTAAAAATCCAGGTCTTGAAAAGCCTCCTGCATCAGCTCCTGGAGGTCAATCTGATAACGCTTAATCCGGTACTGCAGGCTTTGGCGGCTCATTTTCAGCAGCTTCGCGGCTTTGGTCACGTTGCCGCCGCAGGCCCGAAGGACTTTGCAGATTGCCTCCCGCTCCACATTCTGCATATGACCGTTCAGGGAGACCTCCTCTGCTGGAGCGCGTTTTTTCGGCATCTGAGAGGTGCCCGGGAGCGGTGTCCCGCTTGCCGCCGGAGGATGCTGGACCGCTGGCATGAAGATGTATTCCGGCGTGAGCACAGAGCAGTCGGCGGGGATAATGTTCATGGCGTGCTCAATTACATGCTGGAACTCCCGCACATTGCCGGGCCACTGGTACTCCTGAAACAGATTCAGGGTGTCCAGATGCAGGTTGGAGACATTTTTGCCCAGCTTTTTGTTGAACTCCATGATGAACTGCTTGGCCAGCAGGGGGATGTCCTCCCGCCGCTCCCGCAGAGGCGGAACGGTGATATTCACCACGCCCAGGCGGTAAAACAGATCCTGGCGGAGGTTTCCCTCCGCAATGGCCTGATACGGCGGAACATTGATGCTGGAGAGCACCCGCACATCCACGTGGGTCTCAGAGACACTGCCCACCCGCCGGACCATCCCGTCCTGCAGCACCCGCAGGAGCTTGGACTGGACGCTGATGTTCATGGAATTAAGTTCATCCAGCAGAAGGGTGCCGTGGTTGGCCTGCTCGAAAAGGCCTGCCCGGGATTCCGCTCCCGTATATGAGCCACGCTCCGTACCGAACAGAAGGCTCTCCAGCAGAGGCTCCGGCAGGGCGGCGCAGTTGATGGCCAGGAAGGGGCCGTTTGCCCGCTTGCTGGCGTTGTGCAGGCTTTGGGCAATTAGTTCCTTGCCGGTACCTGTCTCGCCATAGATCATCACAGAGGAATCCGATTTCGCGGCCTGCTTGCAGTGGGTGATGATGTCGTGCATGGCCGTGCTGACATGAGTGATGTCCTGAAAATGGTATTTCGCGGTTAGTGTGCTCTTGGTGCTTCGCTTGTTTCCTGGTGAGGTCAGCTCCGTCAGCTTCTCCTGCAGGTCGATGATCTGCTTGTGTAGCTGATCCACCATGGCCCAGTCCTCCATGAGGCTGAACCCACCTATGGTCTGTTCCCCTCGGAGGACCGGGAAACTGTTGGACACGATGTCCACATCGTGGCCGTACCGGGTGGTATAGTATTGGCGGACGTTCCGCATGGGCGTTTTGTCGCGGATGACCGTGGGAACGAGCAGATCCGAGTGATCGTGGGTGAAGTAGACGTTTCGGATGTTGTCTCCGATCACCTCGGAAGCGACGATGGAGTCCATTTTGACCGCGGCGTCGTTAAGAAGGCAGATTCTGCTTTTCTCGTCACAGAGGATCACGCCCTCTGTGCTCTGATTGACGATGCTCAGAAGCATATCCCGCTGCACACTGTCGGAGGCGTCCTGAAAGGTCACCAACTGGGCCCGGGGCGGAAGATCGTCGGCCTGGGGCGCGGGGCAGCGCATCACATACTTCCCGAAAGCAATGTTCTCGTATTTCTTTTTTTCAACGGGCTCGCAGAGGGCCGGAGCGATGCTGCTTAGATGCTTTCCGATCATCTCACCGTTTCCAAGGAGGAGCTGGTCCCCAATCGCGTTGATGTCCAGAATCTTTCCGTCGCCGGAGAGCAGGAGCGCGCCAAGACCGCATTGGGAGAGAATCTCGAAAATGTCTTTGTAGTTCATGGCGCGCCCCCCTCGTCCGTACAGTGCCTGTTAAAATTTATTGTACGATATTGTTTTTAAACTTGCAAGATTCGTCCGGCTGCTTTATTTTCCAGCCTTGATTCGGTCGGCGTTGATGTCCATCCAGATGTCGGCGTTTTCGATGCCAAGCTTCTCGGGATCGAAATAAGGGTCGGATACCCCAGCCTTATGCTGTGCGAAGTAGTCATCGTTCACTTTTTTGACTGTAGGGATCAGCAGGATGCAGGCAATCAAGTTAAACCATGCCATCAGACCGAACATAATCTCGCTGACGGCCCACACGGTGGCGGCGGGGACCACAGACCACAGCGCGAAGAAAATAGGCATCGCGATGCGGATAATCCAGATCAGCTTGTTGCGGAATTCGGCGGACTTGTTGCGGAACAGATAGGCAAGGCCGGCCTCGCCCTCATAGTAATATGCGATGCAGGTGGAGTATGCAAAGCAGGCGAGCATAATGGCTACCAGGATGCCGCCGATGGGCAGGGCGGTGTTGGCACCCTCCTGGACCCACACGACGCCGGCCGTGTTGGTGGCGGCCTGCTCGGCCATCTTGGCAGAGCCCTCGCCAATGTGGAGATAGGTGGAGCCGTCGGGGCCCATGACGTTGAAGCAGTCTGTAACGATTGCCATCAAGCCGGAGCAGATGCAGACGGCAACATCGATATACACGGAAAAGGCTGTGACCAGACCCTGGGTGGCGGGATGAGACGTCTCAGCCGCCGCCGCAGAGGCGGGTGTCTCACCGAAGCCGGCGCCGGAGGAGTTGACGGCCCGCTTGACGCCGTAGGAGAAAGCGGCGCCGATCATTCCGCCGAACATGGCGCTGCCGTTGAAGGCGCTGGCGCAGATGGTGGCAATGGCGCCGGGGACAGCAGAGGCATTGCCGACCAGGGTGATGATCGTCAGCAGCAGATAGCCTATCGTCATGAAGGGGACGATAATGGTGGAGACGGATGCGATCCGGCGGATGCCGCCGGAGATCACTAGGAACAGCAGGACCGCAATCACGATACCGGAGATGATGGGTGCCACGCCCAGGCTGTTTTCAAACGCCATGGAAATATTGCTGGCGCTGGGTCCGGTCACCATGAAGGGAACACCTATGGTTGCGAACAGGGCGAAGATGACCGCCATGACCTTGCCCAGGGATTTCCACTTGATTCCGTTGGCCATGTAGAAGTAGGGGCCGCCGCGGTACTGACCATCCATCCGGACCTTGTAGACCTGGCCCAGGCTGTTTTCTGCGTAAGAGATAGCGGAGGTCACAAGTGCCGTGATGGGCATCCAGAGCACGGCACCGGGGCCGCCGTACAGAATGGCCACCATCACACCGCCGATGTTGCCGACAGCGACGCGGTAGGCCACGACGGAACAGAACGTCTCAAAGGGAGAGATGCCCTCCTGAGAGCCGCCGCCGGATTTGAGCAGCTTCCACTGTAATCTGACGTTTTTGATGTTGGAGAACTTCAGAATGATGGTATAGAGCAGGGCTCCGCCGAAGGTCAATACGATTAGAGGGGTTGCCCAGACAAGGCCGTTCAATGTATTGATAAAATTTGCCATAGTCTTTTTCCTTTCTCTACTCTCACTTTTTAACGGTCACGACCGTCGATGCATGCTGCGGAGCTGTTTTAGCGTCCCCGGACACCGACGTCCAATACGTCATGCAGATACTGGATGCTCTTGCGCATGGCTTTGATCTCCTCTGCCCGGCCCTCTTCCAGGGTGTACATGGACAGGGGCATTTCGATCTCCAGGTCAATGGTGTCCAGCTCGGGAGGCGCCACCCGGCGAAGGGTGTTCATGACCCGGACCAGATCGATGCTGCCCTCGCCCAGAGTGCAGCCGTAGGAATGCACGCCGTCAGGATCAACAATGATCTTGGTGTCGCAGAAGTGGCAGCAATACGTGTAGGGCGCCATCTTTTCGATGCAGGAGGCGATGCCCTCCATCAGATTTTGGGAATTCATGGTGTCGAGGCAGGCTCCCACCAGAGGATGATCAATCTGCGTCACCATCCAGATGACCTCGTCCGACCACAGATCGCAGTGGTTCTCGATGGCGATTTTCATGTTGTACTTTTCGATGAGGGGCAGATTCTTTTTGAATTCCGTCACCAGCTTGGCACACTGCACCATGGCCTCTGGGCTCATGCAGGAATGGGACAGCTTCTCTCCGTGTTCCACATCGGTGCTGAACTTCACCAGCTTCGCGCCGATGGCGTGGCCAATCTCAACGGCCCGGTCGATGGTGGTGTTGACGCGGGGATCACAGGGGGCGTTGAAGGAGACGTTCAGCTCCAGCTCTACGCCCAACTGCTCGGACAGCGCCTTGACATGGGCCAGATGCTCCGGGGAGGTGTCGTTGTCCAGATCCACCAGTGTGATATGGAGAACGTCGATCCCTTCCTGCACGGCAAATTCCATCAGCTTATCCAGCGTCAGAACCCGTTCAAACGCATGGATCTCTCCGGAGGACTGAAAGCCCCAGCTCTCTCCACAGCCGCTGAGGTGCAGGGTATAGCTGTGCATACCGAGTTTGAATTTACGTCTTGCGTTGTTCATGATGCCTTTCTCCTTTTTTGCGGTCATTCAGGGGGGCGCCCAACTGCCAAAGCTATATAGCAAAAAATGTGCCACAACACAAAAACAGAAAATGACAAGTCCGTGATAATTGTGCAAAAACGCCAAAAGATATGCTGCGCCTCGGCTGTTTGGAGGCCGCACATGAGAAACTGCAAAGTCATTTTTTACAAAACGGAGAAACGGGGGCAAAGCGGGGCGGACGGCGGTGACGGCGGCCGTGGGAGGTTTGCGCAAAATTATTTTGCGATTTTGCAGAGTCCTTTTTGCGGAAACGCAAAGAGGCGCCCGCCCCCTCCGGCGGTCCGCCGGGGGAGGGCCGGGAGGCTCTGACCGGAGCGGCGAACCGGGGAGAAGAGCCTGCAAAACGGAAACCTGCTGAGGCGCAGTAAAAGGCAGTCCAGGCAACCGAAGCTGCCTGGACTGCCTTGCTTATGAATAAAGAAGAAAAGTGATGTGGACGATGGAATCAAAGAGCCATCTTGTAGATCTCCGCAGCGATCTCCGGGGTCAGCTTCACAAAGCTGCCGTGGTTGGGAGCGCCGTAGAACATGTTCTCCACCATGACGGGGATGTCCTCCTCCTTGCCGCCCAGCTCGCTGATGGTGGCGGGCATGCCGATCTCCGTCATAAAGTCGCGGAACCGCTGGATACCCTCTCTGGCGGTCACCTCCGGGTGCTCGAAGTCGTTTTGGCAGCCCCATACCCGGGTGGCGTACTTGACGAATAGCTCCGGTCCCTGAGTCTTCATGGCGTATTCCATCCAGTAGGGGAACAGCAGGGCCAGGCCTGCGCCATGGGAGGCGCCGTAGAGGATGCCAATCTCATTGTCCATGTGGTGAGTGCCCCAGTCCTGCGCACGGCCCACACCGGTGGAGTTGTTCTGCGCCACCATGGCGGCCCACATGATGTTGGCGCGGGCGTCGTAGTTGGAGGGGGCCGTCATAACGCGCTTGCCCTCTTTGATCATGGTCAGCATCACGGCTTCCAGCAGCCGGTCCGTCAGCTCGTTCTCCTTGGTGTGGGAGAAATAGCGCTCCATGCAGTGGGCCATGATGTCGGCGATGCCGCTGGCGGTCTGATAGGGGGGCAGGGTCATCATCAGCTCAGGGTTCATGATGGCGAACAGGGGGCGCAGGATGTCGCCGTCGGCGCAGCGCTTGTACTGCTTGCCGTCCTCGGTGACCAGAGTCACCACTGAGTCCGTGGAGCCTTCGGAGCCGGAGGCGGCGATGGTGACCACGCAGCCAACTGGCAGGGCCTTGGTGACGGGGCCGGCCTTGCCGCAGTAGAAGTCCCAGAAATCCCCGTCGTAGACGGCGCCCAGGGCGATGCCCTTTGCGGAGTCCATGACGGAGCCGCCGCCGATGGGCAGGACGAAGTCCACGCCCTCCTTCCGGGCCAGCTGGATGCCCTGATAGACCAGATCGCTGTGGGGGCTGGCCTTGACGCCGCCCAGTTCCACGTGCTGGATGCCCTCGGCGTCCAGGGAGGCCTTCACCCGGTCCAGCAGGCCGGAGCGGACCACGGAGCCGCCGCCGTAGTGGATCAGCACCTTGTGGCCGCCGTACTTCTTCACGAATTTGCCGGTTTCGTTTTCGGTGCCCTTGCCAAAGACAAAGTAAGTGGGGCTGTAGAACTCAAAATTTTCCATAACATGACCTCCTGTGTGTTTGAGATGGCCGCGGCATGGGAACAGCCGGCAACAGACCATTCAGCTTACTTTTGATTATAGCGGCGCGCCGGTGAGGAGAGTGTGCCTGACCTCGTCTGTTTTTTGCAATCTCTCACGTGCGCGTGGGTACAGACGGCAGGCAAAAATCACATGAGTTTGTGCAAATCATCTAGCGGGCGGATTCCCTATAATTGCTAATTGTAGAAAACTAGGGGGGCGGAGAGAGGAGCCGGTATGGAAGAGAGACTGAGTCCCTTTTTTGAACAGCTGGACGGCGTTTACCGGCAGGGATTTCCCGAGGCCGTGGAGGCGTTTTTGCGGGAGAGTCTCTGCCGGGCGGAGGCGGAGACGGACCGGGAGCTGGAACTGGCCGTCCGAAACGAGCTGGGCTCCTTTTTCCGGGGCGCGGGCCGGTATGAAGAGTCCCTTTCTGCGTTCCGGCGGGCGGAGTTTCTGGCCGGGGAACTGCGGGGGCGGGGCAGCGGGGCCTATGCCACTGTCCTCAACAACATGGCGGGCACCTGCCGCCTGTTGCACAGGGCCTCGGAGGCGGAGAGCCTTTTCCTGCGGGCTATGGAGTGTTACCGGCAGGCGGGCCTGGAGGACAGCGACGCCTATACCAGCGTTTTGAACAACCTCTCTCTGGTGTACCGGGAGACCGGGGAACTGGGGAAGGCCATCGACTACCTGCTCCGGGCGCTGAAGCGCCTGGAGGGGCGCGGGGACCGGCAGGCGGAACTGGCCGTCACCTACAACAACCTCACCACGCTGTATCAGGCCGCCGGGGACCGGGACAAGGCGCTGCTGTGCGTGAACCGGGCCCTGCAGGAATATGAAAAGTGCCCGGAGGAACAGCGGGTCCACTATGCGGCGGTCCTGAACAGCCTGGCGGGGTTCCTGTGCGGGCAGGGGGATCTGCGGCGGGCGCTGGCGCTGTACCGGCAGTCCGCCCAGTATACCCGCCGGTTTTTCGGTGAGAATGAGGAATACGGGATCACCTGTCAGAACATGCGCTGGGTCTATGAGCGGCTGGGGGACCGGGAGGGTGCGGTGGCTGTGCTGGAGCGGGCAGAGGCGGTCTACACCCGCCTGTTTGGAGCGAAGAGCGACCGCGCCAGAGCGGTGGCCGAGGATCTGCGGCGCCTGCGGGCGGAGGCGGCCCTGTGAACGGCCTCGCACTGGCCCGGGCTTACTGGGAGCGCGCGGGACTGCCCGCGTTCGAGGCGCGGCTGCCGGAGGCGCTGGAGCGGGCGGCGGTGGGCCTGGCGGGCGAGGGGTCCGAGTGCTTCGGCTTTGATGACGACCTCTCCCGAGACCACGATTGGGGGCCCGGCTTCTGCATCTGGCTGACGGAGCCGGACCACGCCCGGCTGGGAGCGGCGGTGCAGGAGCTGTACCACTCCCTTCCTCCCGCGTTTGAGGGCTGCCCGGCGAGAAGTCGGTAGCACGAGACAAGCTCGCTTCCACGTCCCTGTAAGAGAGTTCT
>ERZ856578.7303-NODE-7303-length-11718-cov-4.014518_pt1 | contig 11718 bp, 9 predicted proteins | sample MGYA00514384_ERZ856578 | MGnify/ENA primary metagenome ERZ856578 (study PRJEB29103, sample SAMN06111958) | human gut metagenome | biome: human gut; feature: ankylosing spondylitis patient; material: healthy_person | host: Homo sapiens | place: China:Hangzhou...
AATATCAAAGATATCTTCTTTGAAGATGTGAACATAGGGTGTGGTTCGAGATAGAACCGGAGGGCGAAATTATTCTATTTCTGGAAGAATCAAAAGTGAAGATGGAAGAAGATGCGATGGCAGGAATGCTTTTGCAGAGAGCATACCAGCAGGCGTTTGGTGCGTTTGCAATGTCAGGCGAGAATGAAATTCTGGGTTCCAACTGGGGAACGTATCCGGTCACACCACATGTATGGAATAAAGACATGTACTACTCCAGTCTGCCGTTTACACTGACAGAGCCAGAACTTTGTAAAAAATGTATTCTCTGGTTTGCAAAATATGGAATCAAATATAAAGGAACTAAATTCGAAGGCGGCGTCTTTCATTCATTGAGCAATTCGTTGTCTGTGATCATGCTTTCCGGTGCATATTATGAGTATTTCGGTGAGAAAGAATTTTTCCAACAGCATCCAAAGCTCTATAAGAAAATGAAAGCAATTCTTCAGACGGTTCTTGAAAGCCGTGAGGAAAATGAGCCTTATCTGTATCGTACAACGTGGATTTCCGATGCGTATGCACTGGGAAAGTATCATACAGGAACCAATCTCTGTGTGTACCGCAGTTTTATGGCATTAGCAAGAATTGCGGAAGAAGTTTTCGGAGAGAAAAGTTATGCGGAAATGTTGAGAAGTGAAGCAGGAAAGACAAGAAAAGATATCGAACGGTATATGACTGTGAAGGGGCTCTTTGGAACACAGTATCTGGAAGGAATCAGTGGAATCGCAGAGGAAAAGAAGGAATGTGATTCTGTAGAACAGATTCCTTTCGAAGAGGTGGATTACTGGAAAGAACTCTGCGAAATTATGGAATGGTCAAAGACCCACGTCCATTCCACGTTCCACATCTGCTGGGGCGCTCAGGCAGGTCTGTATTACCACTTCGGACTCGACAAACGCCTGTTGTCGGAAAAGCTTTTCGGGGTATTTGAACACCGTGTGTTAAACCGCAAAGAGCCGCTGGTGCGCGGATTTGACGACGTTTTCTGTATCCCCCACAGCAGACATACCGAAACGCCTGCAGCGCTGATCCATGCCTGCAAAGAGCTGACCGTTATGGCGGAATCGGACAAAGCGGGAGTTCTTTTATGTATGACTGAGGGCGGACGGCAGATTTTCGTTATGGGACATCCGGAATATGATCGTTACACGCTGGATGGAGAGTACAAGCGCGATCGCGACAAGGGACTGCCGATCCATGTGCCGGAAAACTATTACCCGGAGGACAACCCGGAGAAGAAACCGCTCCTTTCTTGGCGTGCACACTGCAACGGATTGTATACAAACTGGCTAAACTACTATGTATATCAGACCACTCCGTATGATATTCGGGAGATTTGAGAAAATAAGGCAAAACGTGAGGATTTAACGCATTTTTGTGAGATATGTATTCTGTTTATTACCGGGAAGAGGAGCTCAACATGAATATAGATAACGCAAAGTATTTGGATAAAATAGAAAAAATACAAAAACGTTACCCGTATCAGCAGATGCCTGAACATTTAAAACAGGCGTTTGAACAGGATATGCGGATTCGCCTTTCGTGGAATACGAATTCTCTGGAAGGCAATACCCTGTCGCTGGAAGAGACTGTTGAAATCATTTTCTATGATGAAGTGCGCAGCGGGCATACTTATTCTGAATATACAGAAGCAAAGAATTCATACAAAGCTTATCAAAAGATGAATTTTTCGCAGGTACAGGAGATTGGTCTGAATCTGATCCGGCAAATCAATGGAATTATTATGGATTCTGATGGAAATTTCCGCACCAATCAGGTCTATATCGGAAGTCTGGCGGAGGTTGCGTTTCTCCCGCCGGAACCGGAAAAGATAGAAGAAAGAATGGAAAATTATCTTTCTTCCATGCAAATGCCGGAACCAACAGAAAAATTACAGAAAATCATTCAACAGATTGCGAAATTGCATATGGAATTCGAAATGATTCATCCATTCCGGGACGGAAACGGAAGAACCGGTCGTTTTATGATGAATCAGATGCTTTTAAATCAGGGTATTTTACCGGCAATCATTTTGAATCATTCAAAATATCGACAGGCATTTCGAATCTATGAACGCAATGGAGGTACCGGATTGATGGAATACTGTCTAGTATCCGGAATCGCCAGAAGCTATGAAATACTGGAAGATAATTGCGTAAAACTGGGGATTTTTCCAGTTTTCAGATGAAAAATCAGATTGGTTTCCCTTTGCGAAAAAGGGATTAGTGGTTTACTTTTTGAAAAAAATAGCTTATAATCAACTATGAATGAAAAAATGTTGTAGAAATACAAGAAGGAGAAGGATTATGGAAATTTCAGCTTTACAGAAAGCCAGATATGAGTATGCTCCGAAGCTTCCCGGCATGCTGAGACACGGCATTGCAGATATCTGCGTTAAGGAAGGCGAAGAGACTCAGAGCGTTGCAGATCAGGAGAAGATCAAAGCGCTGTTCCCCAATACCTACGGTAAAAAGGAGATCACTTTCCAGAAAGGTGCGAACACTTCCGTTGCGAAGAAGCAGGTTGTAGGCGTTATCCTTTCCGGCGGACAGGCTCCTGGCGGACACAACGTTATCTGCGGTTTATACGATGCATTAAAGGCAACCAACCCGGAGAACGTACTGTACGGCTTCAAGAACGGTCCGAGCGGTCTGATCGAAGACGATTATCTTGTTTTTGATGACGAGTATATCAATGCATACAGAAACACCGGCGGTTTCGATATCATCGGTTCCGGCAGAACCAAACTGGAGACTCAGGAACAGTTCGCAATCGCTGCTGAAGTCTGCAAGAAGCATGGCATCACCGCAATCGTTATCATCGGTGGCGACGATTCCAACACAAACGCAGCTGTACTGGCTGAGTACTTCGCTGCAAACAACACCGGGGTACAGGTAATCGGCTGCCCGAAGACCATCGACGGCGACTTAAAGAACGAAGATATCGAGTGCTCTTTTGGTTTCGATACCGCTGCAAAGACCTACAGCGAAGTAATCGGCAACATCGAAAGAGATGCAAACTCCGCTAAGAAATATTGGCACTTCATTAAGGTTATGGGCCGCAGCGCTTCCCATGTTGCTCTGGAGTGCGCACTGGAAACCCAGCCGAACATCTGCCTGATTTCCGAAGAAGTTGCAGCAAAGAAGATGTCCCTGTCCCAGATCGCTGACTACATCGCTGATTCTGTAGCAAAGAGAGCAGCAAAGGGCATGAACTTCGGTGTTGCAATCATCCCTGAAGGCGTTGTAGAATTCGTTCCCGAGTTCTCCGCACTGATCGCTGAGATCAACGAGCTGTTAGCAGGCAGCAAGGCAGATGCGTTCAATGCACTTCCTACCTGGAAAGAAAAATATGCGTTCATCGAAAACGGTCTGTCTAAAGAATCCATGGCTGTATTCGCTATCCTGCCGGAAGGCATTCAGCAGCAGCTGTTCCTGGAGAGAGATCCTCACGGCAACGTACAGGTTTCCCTGATCGAGTCCGAGAAGCTGTTCTCCGCTCTGGTAGCTGACAAGCTGGCTGAGAGAAAGGCTGCAGGCACATACAACGGTAAGTTCAATGCACTGCATCATTTCTTCGGTTACGAAGGAAGATGTGCATTCCCTTCCAACTTCGATTCCGATTACTGCTACTCCTTAGGTTACAATGCATTCATGCTGATCCAGTATGGTTACAATGGTTACCTTTCCAAGGTTTCCAACCTGTCCAAACCGGCAGCTGAGTGGGTTGCAGGCGGTATGCCCATCACCAAGATGATGAACATGGAGAGAAGACATGGCGAAGACAAGCCTGTTATCCGTAAGGCTCTGGTTGAGCTGGATGGCAAGCCCTTCAAATACTTCGAGGCACACAGAGAAGAGTGGTCTGAGAACACCTGCTATGTATATCCGGGTGCAATCCAGTACTACGGACCTGCAGAGGTTTGTGATATTACAACCAAGACTCTGGCTCTGGAGAAGGGCGAATAATTCTCCCGACGTCAAAAATCAACAATAGGACGCACGCTCTGCGAGCATTCTATTATCATGAATAAAGAGCGCTGCAAGACATATACGGTAGAATGTGCTTTGCGTGCATTCTGCTGATAGAAAAACTGCCGCACATCAGATGAGAGATCATCCGGGTGCGGCAGTTTTTTATTTCATAGGAAATAGTTTTAGTTCGCGGGCGCTTCTTCTTCGTTTAAATTCTCCTCACACACTTCTTCAAAAGAACGGTGCTCTGCGAGTGCCTCTTCTTTTGCATGCTGGAAAAATGCTCTGGTTTCTTTTACGATGACACCGCTTAATGCGAACAACGCGATCATGTTCGGGATAGCCATCAGACCGTTGAAGATATCAGCGATGGTCCAGACAGCGCTCACCGTCATGTAAGGTCCGATAAAGACAGCCAGAATGTAGATCCACCGAAAGATCTTAACGTGCTTCATGTTGCCGCCGCTTAAATATTCCAGGCAGCGTTCACTGTAGTAATCCCAGCCAAGGATTGTTGTAAAGGCGAAGAATACAAGGCAGAGCATCAGGATAAAGGAAGAAAACTGTGCAGGAAACGGAAGACCATGCTGGAATGCATAGGTTGTAACCTGAACACCTTCCAGACCTTCTACCTGCCATGCACCGGTCAGAACAATGGAAAGACCGGTTAGGGTACAGATGATGATCGTGTCAATAAACGTACCGGTCATGCTGACAAGACCCTGACGGACAGGAGAGTTCGTCTGTGCAGCAGCCGCAGCGATGGGCGCGCTTCCCAGACCGGCTTCATTGGAGAAGATGCCGCGGGCAACACCCTTCTGCATTGCGATGAGCATGCTGCCGACTGCACCGCCGGTAATCGCTTTTGGAGAAAACGCTGCGGTTACGATGGTTGCAAACGCTGCAGGCACTTTGGTGATGTTGCAGCAGATCAGGATCACTGCGAATACAAAATAGATGACTGCCATGAAGGGAACGATGATCTGGCTGACGCTTGCAATTCTCTTGACGCCGCCGATCAAAACAGCTGCGACGCAGAAGGAGAGAATCAGGGAAGCAATGACAACGGACCAGGAATATTCGCCAAGGAACGGCAGAATTTTTACAGTAAAGGCATCGTTTGGATCAAAGAAACCATGTACTGCACTGGAAATACCATTGACCTGGCTGAAGGTACCAATGCCGAAGAGACCAACACAGACGCCGAAGAAGGCGAAAATCTTTGCGAGCCATTTAAAATTTTTACCCATGCCGAGTTCAATATAGTAGAAGGGACCGCCGAGGCTGTGTCCGTCTTCAGCAACGGTACGGTATTTGACTGCCAGCAGACCTTCGGAGTATTTGGTTGCCATGCCGAGAAACGCTGCTACAACCATCCAGAACAGAGCACCGGGACCGCCTGCACAAACCGCTGTAGCGACACCGACGATATTTCCGGTACCGATCGTTGCACTCAGTGCGGTACAGAGTGCGGAGAAGCTGGAAATTTCACCTTTTCCGCCTTCCTCATTTTGAAGCATCCATTTCAGTGCAAGGGGAAGTTTACGAATCTGGAGCAGACCGAGGCGGATGGTCAAAAGCAGTCCGCCGGCGATAATCAGTACCATCAACGGTACACCCCAGACAAAGTTGTCGATCATATTCAGAGCTTGATTGATAGAATTCCACATGGTATTCGAATCCTTTCTTATTTTTTGCTGCAAAAGATATTCTTTGTTACAACAGATTTTTGGCCGCAGATGTCTTTCTGATGCCATGCTACGCTATGCTATGCGTAAGGAAAGCGTTTCGAAATGAAAGAAGGGATTTTGGAATCACTCGTGAAAATAGAAAGGGCAGTGTGCCGGACTGGTTTATTCGCCGGGAAAACGAAATATCCGCTGCGCAGACAGATATCGTTCAAAGCATGATAGAATATAAGATTGCGAATATTCTATGCTGCGAATAAAAAGAGACTGCACCAAAAAGAAATCCTTTTTTGCGTCAGTCTCAGGAAGATACAGAATACTTGCGTAATATCTTCTCTGTCCTTTTACCTGAGAGATTCATACGAGAAATTCGTATGTTGCACCTTCGGCCCCCGGCTGATCCGGGTGTCTCCAGAGAGTCGATCCATTTACAGTTGCGCTGCAAACTACAGCACCTGAGAGTTTTACTCCTTCGGTAGACAAAATGTCTTTTCCTGCAAACTTCATTTCGAAAATTGCCTATGGGCAATATGATATACGCAAATGTGATATTTTTCAAGAGAAAAATTAAATTTTTATAAAAATCCGCCGCAAAAGTCAGAACTCTGCGGCGGATGTATTCAAAATGCGATTTTTATCAGAACAGTGATGTGCTGCTTTTGCACAAGCTACAGCTGCTCGGCGCGCTTTAGGGCGTCATCAATATGAGCACAGAAGTTGTCGGCACCGACTTTTTCGATAAAGCCGTTTTTTTCCATGACACGCCAGGGTTGTTCGTTGACATGGGAGAAAATCAACTGAATGCCCTTTTTCTGACAGTCCTCGTAGAGCTTTTCAAGGTTATGCATGGCGGTCGCGTCGATGGCGCTGACACTTCTCATACGAAGGACGAGACAGCGGCGCTTTTCGTCGAGGGTGATTTTCAGAATCTTATCCGCAGCGCCGAAAAAGAGGGGACCACTGATTTCATAAACTGTAATGTGATCGGGTACAACGCGCAGGGCAAGGCTGTCCGCATCGTCGTCCTCATCGACATATTTCCAGCCTTCTACTTCTGTAACGTCGCTCATACGTTTCATAAACAGAATTGCAGCGAGCAGGATGCCGACCTCGATGGCAACGACAAGATCGAATACGACCGTCAGAACAAAGGTGCTGACCAAAACGATAATATCGCTCTTCGGAGAGGTTTTACAGAGGTTGACAAAGGTTTTGATGTCACACATATTATAGGCAACCATAAACAGGATCGCTGCGATAACCGGCATAGGAATCAGGGCAGCGTAGGGCATCAGGACAACCAGGATCAGCAGAAGGACAACAGAATGCACCATTCCGGCGATCGGAGTGCGTCCGCCGTTTTTGATGTTTGCGGCGGTTCTGGCGATGGCTCCGGTGGCGGGGATGCCGCCGAACAGCGCGGAGGTGATGTTTCCGGCACCCTGTGCGATCAGTTCCATATTGGAGCGGTGACGGCTGTTTACCATGCTGTCCGCAACGACACAGGAGAGCAGGGACTCGATTGCTGCTAAAATCGCGATCGTAAAGGCATCTGGCAGGACGTTCTGAACGGTTGTCAGGGAGAACGCCGGAAGCGAAATCGCCGGCAGCTTATTAGAAATTTCATACAGATCCCCTATCGTATTGACGTTCAGATGCAGACCAGCTACCGCAGCACTGCCAGCAATTACGGCGATCAGGGAAGCGGGAATCCGTTTTAAAAAGCCGGGAAGCATCGGCCAGAAAATCAGGATGGCGAGGCTGAGAACGCCAACAAGCAGCGCTTGTACGTTCAGCGTGCCGATAAAAACGAAAACAGCCTTTAATTTATCCATCGTTTCAATCAGTGGTTCATCGGTAACGATGCTCAGACCGAGAAAATCCTTGATCTGACCGATAAAAATCGTTACAGCGATACCGGAGGTAAAGCCGGTTGTGATCGTATATGGAATAAACTTAATGAGGTTGCCGAGGCGCAGCAGACCCATCAGGATCAGAATCACGCCTGCCAGCAGAGTAGCGATAATCAGTCCGTCCATGCCGTTTTTTGCAACAATTCCGGCGACGATCGTTGCAAATGCTGCAGTCGGACCTGCGATCTGGACGCGGCTTCCGCCCAGAAAAGAGATGACAAAGCCTGCTGTGATCGCAGTGTAGATGCCTTTTTCCGGTGTGACGCCGGAGGCAAGGGCGAGGGCGATGGACAACGGAAGAGCGATGATTGCAACGATAATGCCGGCAACCACATCTTTGACAAACTGCTCACGGGTGTAGGTTTTCATGACAGAAAACAGCTTCGGTTTTAATTTTTCCATGTGGAAAGTTCCTTCCTTTGAGTAAAATAAGAAACGATAGAGCTGTACGATTTTAGAAGATATATTCGAATGATAAAAAAAGAATATAAATCATTAAATTTTTATAAAAACGCACGTTTTTTATCATAAGACAAATTGGAAGAAATTGCAAGAAAAATCGATAAAAGCAAAATCTACGCCTGAGAGGAAGAGCGATGAAAAAGAATCCTGCTCTACAGGATTCTCCGCCTGCGGCGGGTCGCGTAAGCGACATTCTACCATTCCGCCGCAGTGCGATCCTCGCGGAGCGTTTTTATCGTATAGAAACGAAGTTTCTATACGATAAAAAAGGAGATGCAAAACTGCATCTCCTTTTCAAAAGGTCAATATGTTGCAAGTGCTGATTACAGCTGAGGACCTGCAGCAACCAGAGCCTTACCGGATTCGTTGCCTTCGTATTTTGCAAAGTTCTTGATGAATCTTGCAGCAAGGTCTTTTGCTTTTTCTTCCCATGCGGAAGCATCAGCATAGGTGTCACGAGGATCCAGAATGGCGGGATCAACGCCGGGCAGCTCGGTGGGAACTTCAAAGTTGAAGTAAGGAATCTTCTTGGTAGGAGCTGTCAGGATAGCGCCACTTAAAATTGCATCGATAATACCACGGGTATCTTTGATGGAGATACGCTTGCCGGTGCCGTTCCATCCGGTATTTACCAGATAAGCCTTAGCGCCGCTCATTTCCATCTTCTTAACCAGTTCCTGTGCATACTTGGTAGGATGCAGTTCCAGGAATGCCTGACCGAAGCAAGCGGAGAAGGTAGGAGTAGGCTCTGTGATGCCGCGCTCTGTACCAGCCAGCTTAGCTGTGAAACCGGACAGGAAGTAGTACTGAGTCTGTTCAGGTGTCAGAACAGATACCGGAGGCAGTACGCCGAATGCATCTGCAGACAGGAAGATAACGTTCTTCGCTGCGGGAGCAGAAGAGATCGGGCGAACAATGTTCTGAATATGATTGATCGGGTAGGATACACGGGTGTTCTCGGTTACGCTCTTATCCGCGAAATCGATCTTGCCTTCTGCATCCAGAGTAACGTTCTCAAGCAGAGCGTTGCGTTTGATCGCATTGTAGATGTCGGGTTCGGAATCCTTGTCCAGGTTGATAACCTTAGCGTAGCAGCCGCCTTCGAAGTTGAATACGCCATTGTCATCCCAGCCGTGCTCATCATCACCGATCAGCAGACGCTTGGGATCTGTAGACAGGGTGGTCTTACCGGTACCGGACAGACCGAAGAAGATAGCGGTGTTCTCGCCGTTCTTATCTGTGTTAGCGGAGCAGTGCATGGAAGCGATGCCCTTTAACGGCAGATAGTAGTTCATCATGGAGAACATACCTTTCTTCATTTCACCGCCGTACCAGGTATTGATGATAACCTGCTCGCGGCTTGTGATATTGAACATAACAGCGGTCTCGGAGTTTAAGCCGAGTTCCTTGTAGTTTTCAACTTTAGCCTTGGAAGCGTTGTAAACAACGAAATCGGGCTCGAAGTTCTCAAGCTCTTCTGCAGTGGGCTTGATGAACATGTTGGTTACGAAATGTGCCTGCCATGCTACTTCAACGATGAAACGGATTGCCATACGGGTATCTTTGTTTGCACCGCAGAATGCATCTACAACGTACAGTTTCTTATTGGAAAGTTCTTTCTGAGCGAGTTTCTTGACTGCCTGCCATGCTTCCTGGGTAGCGGGGTGGTTATCATTCTTGTATTCGTCAGATGTCCACCATACAGTATCCTTGGAATTTTCATCAGCAACGATGAATTTGTCTTTAGGAGAACGTCCGGTGTAGATACCAGTCATAACGTTGACAGCACCCAGCTCGCTGACCTGTCCCTTTTCATAACCTTCCAGTCCGGGTTTGGTCTCTTCTTCGAATAATACTTCATAAGAAGGATTGTAGACAACCTCGGTAGTTCCGGTAATACCATACTTGCTTAAATCGATTACAGCCATTTGTATTAACCTCTTTCCTTTCCTTACATTTCCTGCATTGCAGGTTCTGGCAGATTGTTTCAAAAAAGGAACAAATCCGCTTCATTTATATATTATACATATTTAAAAACTAAAATCAACTAAAAAAATATAAACAATTCCTGAACACGCAGATGTTTTTTTTACAGTCTGCTATTCATTTTGACGATTTCGCAAAAGCGGCAGGAATGCCTCATAAATGTCTTTTATTGGAAGAAACAGAAATAATACACGTAGAGTCAGCTGTTTTATGGCAAGAATGGCTTACCAGGTTTTTTTACCCAGGATTTTTACACCCTCCTCGAATGAAAAAAAGCGTGCATTTCATGAGCTGATATGGTATCATGTAACTTAAGTTAGATAAAACTAACCCATACAAGAGTCCATGCACAGTTTCAGTGCAGAAAATAAAGGAGTAGCGACATGAGTGTTGTAATTATCGGCGGAAATGAAAGAATGGTAACGCAGTATGAAAATATCTGCAAGGAGCATGGCTGTAAGGCGAAGGTTTTTGCAAAGGAAAACGGTTCCTTAAAAAAGAAGATCGGTTGCCCGGATTTGCTGATTTTGTTCATCAGCACAGTTTCCCACAAAATGGTCATCAGCGTGACGCAGGAAGCGAAGAAAAATCAGATTCCGATAGCACGTGTACATACCAGCAGTGCGACAGCACTTCACGCGGTTCTGGAAGAGCATTGCGCAGCATTCACATAAAACAGCTGTCTGTTAATGGTGGTTCCGAGGGGCTTCTGAACAGCATGTCTTTCCTGATTAGAAAATAGATAACGATTGTCATGTCGCGCTATTCCAGATATAATGAGCACAAAAGAAAAACAAGCGACGCCGAAGGCGGCATTTGTTTTTCTTGTGCCATTAGAGAACGAGCAGCCTGCGCAGCAGGCGATAAAGCGCGTCAGCGCGGGCTCGTGATATAATAAAAGAAGTAATCGTGAGAAAATAAAGAGGAATTTCAGTGATGGAACAAGGTACAGAACAACAGACCTCCGGTCAGCAGTCAAAGTCACCGCGGATGCATCTGCAGCAGGGGCTGCTGGAAATTTACTGCGGCGACGGAAAAGGAAAGACGACAGCGGCGCTGGGGCTTGCACTACGGGCGGCAGGCTGCGGTCTACGCGTGCATATTGTGCAGTTTTTAAAGGGAACAGAAACGGGGGAGCTTGCGTCTCTTGCGCAAATTCCGCAGATCAGCCTGGTGCGCTGCGACAAGAACTGGGGATTTACCTTTTCCATGACGGAGCAGGACAAAAAGGAGATCACCGTGTGTCACAATCAGATGCTGCAGGAGGCGATTTCCATGGCAAAAAGCGGAGAAATCGACGTGCTGATTTTCGACGAATTTCAGGCGGCGTATGCGCATGGACTGCTCGACAAAGAAACGGCAAAAGATTTTATTTTGAAAAAACCGGCGACACTGGAGTTGGTGCTGACCGGACGGAATCCTGATCCGGTATTTTTGGAGGCGGCGGACTATGTGAGCGAAATCCACGGGGTGCGTCATCCGTACCAGAAACAGATTCCGGCGCGGAAGGGAATCGAGTTTTAAACGGAATTATTACCCGAAGCGAAAAAATTGTCCAGTGACAAAATGGGGGTTCAGCGTTATGCTAGACGGGATGAAAGCATAAAAGGAGCTGAATTTGCCTTGAAACAGGGAAAGGGCATGGGTAAAAACGGA
>ERZ856578.7308-NODE-7308-length-11713-cov-3.739086_pt1 | contig 11713 bp, 8 predicted proteins | sample MGYA00514384_ERZ856578 | MGnify/ENA primary metagenome ERZ856578 (study PRJEB29103, sample SAMN06111958) | human gut metagenome | biome: human gut; feature: ankylosing spondylitis patient; material: healthy_person | host: Homo sapiens | place: China:Hangzhou...
GTCGCGGCGTGTTGAATGTTCGCTTTATGCGCTCGCATCCAACACTTGCTCCGAGACCACAAATATGCCTTATTGGGAGCAATGGCTTCTGTGCTGTGGCTGGAGAAGGTGAATTAAATAGTAAATCTCTTGCTTTTAGGGACAAGATTTGTTATAATTGCAACAAGAAACCAGGGTTACAGACGGTTTTTTGCAGCAATTTTTTCTATTAAAAGAAAGAGAGGTATTTTTTTATGGCAAACATTATTATCAGTCCATCGAAGTATGTGCAGGGAAAAGGCGAACTTGCTAACATCGCACAGTATGCTACCAAACTTGGAAAGAAGCCTTTTATCTTAATCAGTGAAGGTGGAAAGAAACGTGTTGGTGGAATCATTGAAGATAGTTTCAAAGATACAGGATGCGAACTTGTTTTTGAAGCATTCCATGGAGAGTGTTCTAAGAACGAGATTAACCGTTTGGTAGCTATCGTAAAAGAAAAAGGATGCGATCTGGTAATCGGTGTCGGTGGCGGAAAGATTTTTGATACAGCCAAAGCTGTTGCTTACTATGTAGAGAGTCCGGTTATCGTATGTCCTACTATCGCAGCAACAGATGCTCCTTGTTCTGCACTTACTGTAGTTTATACAGATGATGGTGTATTTGAAGAATACTTATGGTTACCTGCTAATCCAAATCTTGTATTAGTAGATACAGATATTATCGCAAAAGCTCCTGCAAGACTTTTAGTTTCCGGTATGGGCGATGCACTTGCTACATATTTTGAAGCAAAAGCCTGTCAGGCAAGTAACGCAACAAGCTGTGCAGGCGGACATATCACAATCGCAGCAATTACATTAGCAAAAGTTTGTTACCAGACGTTAATTGAAGAAGGCGTAAAGGCAAAACTTGCAGTAGAAGCAGGCGTATGCACAACAGCAGTAGAAAAAGTAATCGAAGCCAATACATTATTATCTGGTATGGGATTTGAGAGCGGCGGATTAGCTGGCGCACATGCCATCCATAACGGACTTACCTGCATTAAAGACTGTCATCATTTATATCATGGTGAAAAAGTTGCCTTTGGTACTTTAACACAGCTTGTTTTAGAGAATGCAGACGAAGACTTATTAGATGAGGTAATCACATTCTGCATGGACGTAGGACTTCCTACAACTTTCGCAGATTTAGGAATCGAACATCCAGATAAAGATGCCCTTATGGAAGCAGCAACCTTAGCAGCTTCCCCAGACGATACTTTAGGAAATGAACCATTAGAAGTTACACCAGATAAAGTATATGCGGCAATGGTCGGAGCAGATGCTTTAGGAAGATATTATAAGGGATTATAGTGATTTACTGAATCTTATTTTGGCCCAGCCCTCCTGTGTTGGAGGGCTGGGCTTTTTAAATTTCTGCTTTAATCAGGTACCTTGCTTCCAGTGGTCGTCTGTTTCTTGTTATCTTTTAAGAATATTCCAACCGAATCTGGCTGCCTTTCTGTGACAGATCCGATGGAGTCACCAGCAGTTTCAGAGGAACTCTCGCCTGTATCGTCTCCACATGGCTGATAATACCGATACTTCTCTTTTTGGACTGTAGTCGTTCTAAGCTATTCATAACGGTATCTAGCAAGTCATCATCAAGGCTGCCGAATCCCTCGTCTAAGAAGAAGAATTCGAGAGGAGCGGCGCCATTAAGCTGGATGGAAGAGGAGAGCGCCAGTGCCAGGGAGAGGGAGGTAATAAATAGTTCTCCGCCGGACAAGGTATCGGAAGGGCGGACAGCTCCTCCATTTTTATTATCCCGGATGATAAATTCTGCGGAATCATTGATTTCGAGAGCATAGCTGCCGCCAGATATTTTTGATAGGATGACAGAGGCTTCTCTGGCGATATAGGACAGTTTTGACTGTGCAACATATTCAATAAATGCATTGCCTTTGAAAAGCTGTTCTAATTCTTTTATCATATCTTTTTTGTGGGATTCTGTTTCCCATTTCTGTTCTAATTCCTCTTTTTTGGCAAGGTCTTTTGTCATGATTTCAATTTGGTGTGTTAAGAGGAGAATAGAGGAGTCTAATTCTTTTATCTGCTGTTTTATGTCTGCCAGTTCTTCTTTTTGGCGAATCCATTCACTTTCTTCGATTTCTTTTTTTCCGAGTTTCTCCTGAAGATAGCGTATGCGTTCCTCGTTTTGCCGCACATCATCATAATAGGAAGTAATGTCTTTCTCTAATTTTGTTAACTCTTTTTCTTCCATGTAGTAAAGCTCGGGCTGGTCTGTTTTGGAAAAACCAAGTTCTTTTTTCTGAGTAAGATAAAGTTCCTGTACCTGTTTTAAGTGTGTCTCAGAGGAACGGCTGGTACTTTGACAGGAAGTAAGTTCCTTGTTCTTTTTCTGTAGTTCTTTTAAGCTTTGCTGATAGTCTTTCTCAGTGTGTTTTAAGGCTGTGTTAATTTCCTGTTGCCGTTGTTGATTTTTTGTGATTTCTGAAACAAAATCCATATTTATAGAAAGTGTTTTTGGAAACTTTTCTGTTTGTTCTGCGATAACTTTTTCACAGTTTTCGATATTGGCGGTGAGGGAGGAACTCTTATTTTCTAAGCCTGCAATTTGCTCTGAAAGAACTTTTATATCTGAACGGAGTTTTTCTAAATGCTGTCTTTGTTCTTTGATCGTTATTTCTTTCTGCTGGTGTTCTTGCTCTTTCTGACGAAGAGTTTCTAAAGCGTTTGAAAAATTCTCGATATTATTATCTTTTCGGAGAGTGAGAATCTCTTCTGCATAATTTTGCAGGGCAGAGTGCTGTTCTTTCAAAGTAGCGGCTTGTCTTTCGCATTGTTCCTTTTGTCGCCGCAAGTCTCCCTTTGCCTGTAAGTAAGTAGAAATCTGTTTGGAAATGGAAAAATAATCAATTGGTTTTTCTACTATGACAGGGGAAGCCTGGGATATATTTTCATTTATAGCAAAGTGGCGGTCTGTCTCATTATCTTCTATAGTATCTTCATCTGTAATCTCTAAAGCATCTTTTAAATTAGAAATATGTGTGTCTAAAGAGAAAAGTTCTTGCTCAAGCTGCTGAATAAGATTTTGCTGGGTTTGCTGCTGCTTTTCTAATTTTTTTAGTTCTTTTTCAAGATTTTTAAAAGAAATCTCAGAAAGTTCAGCATCTTTTTTTTCTATAGTTTCGGAATCGTTTTTTGAAAAAGCTTCAGTATCTCTTTTAGTAGTAACGTCAGAAATAGTTTCAGAAGAAGTTTTTACATTCTCGGCAATATGAGACTGTGAAACGTGTTCTTTGTAAGGAGTTCCACAAACCGGACAGAGAGCTCCTTCTTCTAATTCTTCCCGCAAAAGCTGTGCCATATGGTTTTGCTGCCAGGATTTTTGCTTCTGTTTGGCCTGTTCTTCTTTTCCCTTTATAATGCCTAACTCTTTTTTTGCGGAAGAATGTTGCTCATTTAAAGCAGAACGCCGATGGCAGAGTTGTGTATAAATATTTTTCAGAGACTTTTGCTGAATGGAAAAGGCATCATGTTCTTCTTTAATTTCAGTGTTTAAGGTGGAAAGAGCGTTCGCATTGGTGTTGTAATTCTCTCGTTTTTCCCGGTAGGTTTCTTCCATAACATTCCCTTTTTCAAGGAGCTGTTTTCTTTCTGGGCTGATTCTGTCAGCCTCGATTGATTTTTCGGATTCGACAATTTCCGAATGAATCTGTCGCTCTTTTTTAAAGTGTTGTTCCTGCGTTTCCTTTAGGGGAGCCAGAGAGGCTAAAATTTCTTGCAGTTCCTTTTGGGCGTTTCCTTTTGTCTGTTCCCAGGTATGGATGGTATCAGCAGCAGACTGTGCGGTATGAAGTACCTGTTCTCTTGCCTGAAGTAAGGGAAGTTCCTCTTTTTGAGCAGAAGCAGCGGCATGATATTCTTTTTCTGTTTTTTCGAAGTGAGACTGTAAACAAGCAGTCTCTTTCTGGACGGTTTCTAATTTTTCGCAAGCCTGGTCATAAGCAGACTGTGCATTTGAAACCTGAATAGAAAAAGGGCGCAGCTGGTTTGCTTTTTTTGTGATATTCAGATTATTTTCTTTTTCTTTTATGGATGGGAGCAGAAGTTCTTTTTCCTTTTGTGCTTTTTTTAAAGGGAGAAGTTCCTGTTGTGTATTGTACAGTTCCTCTGTTTTCTGAAAGTTTTTTTCTAATTTTGCAAGCTTTTTAGAAAGGCGGGAATGTTGTTTGGTATCACTTTTTTCCTGCTTTTGCAGTTTAGAAAGCTGCACAGAAGAAATCTCCTCAAAGTTCTTTTTTTCTCCATCAAGCTTACTTAAAAGAAGTTCTTGTTTTTGTTTTGCTCTGCCAATTTTACTGGTGAGTTCGATTCCGTATTTTTCAAGATGGAAAATACGCTGAAGCATAATGCGGCGTTCTTTATTCTTAAGATGTAAAAATTCGCTGAACTGTCCCTGAGGAAGAACAACGGTGCGCATAAAATCTTCACTGGTGAGACCGAGTAAACGGATACATTCTGCGGTTACCTCGGTAGGCTTATCAGCCAGGACAGTTTCATTTTCGCCATCGCAGACGATCAGGCGGCCGGTCGTATTGCGGACAGTCGAAGTGTATGTGTTATTATGGTAGCGGAAAGAACGCTCTGCAAGATACTTTCTTGTTCGGTCTGTCGTGATGGAAAAAAGAAAGGAGACAGAGGCAGTTGTTTCGTTCGTATTAATAAAGTTTTTCGTATCACGGGGCAGCTTGGCATATAAGGCGAGGGTCATGGCATCTAAAATAGTAGACTTTCCGCTTCCGGTAGGGCCAAAGATGCCGAAAAGTCCCTGGGAAGTTAATGTTTCAAAATCAATGACCTGTTCTTCGCGGTAACTGTTGATGCCTTTTAATTTTAGTTGAAGTGGTCTCATATTAATTCTCCTCTATAATGCTCATTAAAAGAGAGAAAGTTTCCTCTCCGATGTCAACGTGAAATTTTTTGCGGTAAAAATTCTTTACAAGCTCGTCAAAGGGCTGTTCTTTTAGGTCAGAGGCGGAAAAGTCTTCGCTTTCATCTTCTGGAAGAACAGGGGTGATGGAGAGGATATCTGCCTTTATTGCTTTCATTTTTTTAATATCTTCTTCATGAATGTAGTGATCTGTCTTAACTTCTAAATAGACCCAGCATTCTCTGTCGGCATTTGCCTCGCATTGTTCGACAGCATCATCGATATTCTCACAATGCCACACTTCGATTGGTTTATATACAGGCAATGGCAGTTCCCGGATTGTACAAGGGGAGCCTGCGGTAAGTGTAACGGCAATCACCTGCTTGTCAAAAGAAGTCTCCCTGACGTTAAATGGCAGAGGGGAACCGCTGTATCTTGCCTTCGGGCAGCCGGGGACTTTCTGTGGCTTATGAACGTGTCCAAGAGCAATATAATCCGCATTTTCCGGGAAAATCTCACCGCCGACCATGTAGCTTCCGCCAAGCTGGATACTTCGCTCAGAACCATCCTCCACGCTGTTCATGACAAAAAGATGGCTTGCGATAAGGTGGATGGAATCTTCATGAAAATGCGTTGCTAATGAGCCGAAAAGAGAAGACATTTTCTCACTGTAGGAAGCCGCTTTTTTTGTTTCTTCTTCTGTCTCGTCAAGATAGACTTCGTTCAGCCGTTTTTCACTTGGAAAAGGAACGAGAAGGATATCCGCTTCTTCCCCATGTATAATCGCATGGATATAGCCGGCAGCGCTTTCTGTAATCTCATTCTTGCCATACATACCGGGTGTGATTACGGAATTTGGTGTGCCTGCCATGACGATGCCGTGGTCTCTGGCAAGAGGTCCGGAGGCAACCAGCCGTTCTGGATTATCATGGTTACCGGCAATGACAACGGTCATACAATCGCCATTTCTTGATAATTGTTTTAAAGTATCGTAAAAAAGCTGTTCTGCCATGGCGGAAGGATTATAATTATCATAAATATCCCCGGCAATGATGATTATGTCAGCCTGTTCTTCTTCGCATATATTTATAAAATCTTTTAAAAACAGCCGTTGTTCCTCTAAACGGCTGTGTCCTTCAATATTTTTTCCAAGATGCCAGTCGGCGGTATGGATTAACTTCATCCTGACCCTCCTTTTGATTGTAATGTATTCTGATAATGTTGTTAGCAAAACTATAGCAGAGCGTATAGAGAAAAATTTGTAAACCCACTATATGATTTATAATAGAATATATTCAAGTCGAACGTTCGTGAGACTTGGCGCGTGATTCTGGTCAGCGAAGCTGACATGTTCCTATCAGAATCACTGCGCATCCTCGCGGAGCGTTTATCTCAGTCGGAGATTGGACTCCCACTGAGACAAATTTGCTATTACTCACCACCTGAAGGTGGGAGTCTTCTCGACTGAGATAAATTTCGGATATTTCTATTGTATAGTATTTGATTTCCAAATGCAAGGATATAGAACAAAAATTCGAACAAGTATTCTGCAATGTCATAAAAATAAATTTTCCAAAAACAAGAAAGAAAACTTATTTGACAGATGAGACAGGACTAGTATAGAATAGAACGGCAAAGTAACTACATAAATAAAGAATAGGTATTGTAGAAAATAAATTGCAAGAAAGATTCTGAGAGTACATATATAATAAAAGGAGGAAAAGTTTTGAAAGAACAATGGATGCAAAAGACAGTTGTTGTCTGGTTTTTAGCCATGATATGCTGTCTGCTTTGGGGAAGTGCATTTCCCTGTATAAAAATAGGATATAAGATGTTTCATATCGCATCAGCGGATGCCTCATCACAGTTGTTATTTGCAGGTTGCCGCTTTTTTCTTGCCGGTGTTTTAGTGCTTTTACTTGGAACTTCCGGTAATTTTAAGTTAAAAAAGACAGAGATTCCGATGGCAATGACTTTAGCTGTTTTTCAGACGATATTACAGTATGTATTTTTTTATATGGGACTTGCCCATGCAACAGGAGTAAAGTCTTCGATTATTAATGGAGCAAACTCTTTTCTTGTCATTATCATTGCAAGTCTCATTTTTCATCAGGAAAAGCTGACGGGGCCGAAGATTCTTGGCTGCATTATCGGCTTTGCGGGCGTTGTACTTGTTAATCTTGGCGGAGCGGGGCTAGATATGAGTTTCCACTGGAATGGAGAATTTTTCATATTAATTTCTACAGTATCTGCAGCGTGTTCATCGGCATTTATTAAGAAGTTTTCCACAAAGGCAAATCCGGTATTGCTTAGTGGATGGCAGTTTATGATGGGAGGAACGGTTCTTATCATTATGGGAAAATTAATGGGTGGTAAGTTTCAATTTGAGGGAATTGCGCCGATGTTTCTTTTATTATATATGGCCTGTATTTCCGCGGTGGCATATACACTCTGGTCTTTACTTTTAAAATACAATCCGCCGTCAAGAATCGCTGTCTTTGGTTTTATGAATCCGGTGTTTGGCGTCATGCTGTCTGCTCTTTTATTAAAAGAAAAAGGCCAGGCGTTCTCCTTAACCGGCCTGACCTCATTAATTCTTGTATGTATCGGAATTTATATTGTTAATCGGGAGAACCCTTTGAAAGAAGCATCGACAGATAAGATTTCCGTGTAGTTTCTTTCAGGCTGCTGCCCATATCAAGAAGAAGTGCCTCAATGCTTTGCAGGGCACTTTCTTTTTGCTCTGGACTATCCACAAGAATCTCTAATTCTAAGAAAGAGCCAAGACTCTCTACCTGATCTACGCAGGCGGTCATGCGGCCTTTGTGGTAGTACTGGCGAAGCTTTGTCACTGGGTATAGCTTTTTGTAGCCAAGGGAGATAAGAATCTCCCTTGCAATATCAGCATCTTCGATACGGGTTTCTAGTTCCTTTCTTGTTGTGGAAACGGTGTCGAGCTTTGCACCCTTGTAGGTAAGAAAGGACGTTGTTTCTCTGGTTGTAAAGTTCTCGCAGGTTCGTATGCGGAGTGCCTCGTCTGTTTTCATAAAGTCATGAAAATCACTGGTAAAATAAAAATCGGATTCCTTAACGAGATTCCCTGCTTTAAATCCACAGTCTGTCAATGCCCGTTCTGTGATGGACCTTCGAAACAGTGGCAGTTTAATTTCTACTTCAATCATATACAAGCTCCATTAATATTCATCAAGAGTAAGTTTATAAGTTGTCTTATCAAGTTTCAGCGTTAACTGTTTGTCCTTTAACGTGTAGGAAAGTTTTGTCTTATCCATTTTTTCAAATATTTTGTAAAGATTACTGTCCGTGCCAATAGATTCCTCGCTTAAATCTTTGTCGAAATGATAGGTAATCGTATGTTTCTTTTCGTTGATGTGTACTTCACCGGCAACGTATTTTGGCTCATCGGCATCTTCAGCCCCGTCTGTTACATACAGATATAAAGTATTTGTATCAGGATTCATAGTAAAATAACTGAAGTGATCGGAAGAGTCAAACTTCCAGTTAAAACAAGTATCACAAAGTCTGTAAGAATCACTGTCACTCTTTAATCCATAAATTACATTATTGTAAAAAGAAAGGCTCTTTCCATTGTAAGATAAAGTGATGGAATCATCCTCTGCCTTCATAGTAATAGTAGATTTTGAAAAACCATCTGGCAGATCTTTTAAGAAGTCTGGAAGCTTCATACTTGCCTCTTTATAGGTATAGAATGTAAATTCATTATCTCTGCTTGACAAATAGAAGAAGTTTGTAAGAAAAGTTGCTTCTCCTTCTGTAGCTGCCTTAGGGTCAATGGAATAAAGCTCCATATAATTATCATAAAGACTTAATTCGTAAGTTGTTGTATCCTCATTGCTTCCGTCATTGCTGTACCACACATCATTCTCCGCAAGGTTTAACAGGGGGCTTGCCGAGCTGTTTTTAGAAGTTTGTTTGGAAGAATCGTTTTGCTTTTCAAAAAGGTAGCTGACATTATCATAAGTAAGTACCAGCTTATTTTTTGTCGGCATATCGTAAGACAGTGTGCTGCCAGAACCGAGGCCGTCCCAACCAGAAGGAAGTTCCGCTGTGGTTTCTTCTCTGGTATCTAAGGAAAACTTTTCTGACTTAGCAGAGAGGCTTCCGGAAAGACAGGTTTTATTCTGTGCAATATCTTTGAGAGTAAATGTTCCCTCTTTATCTATAGAAAAACTTAGATAGTCACAACTATAGCTGTCATCTCTTCCTAAAGCATTTCCAACACCATTCCAGGTTCCAACCAGCTCTGCACCATCCTTACCAAGACTTCCGGAAACTTTATCACCACAGCCGGTACCGACAAGTGCAAGTAGTAAAAGAGTGAAAAGTAGTAAAAAATTTTTCTTCATAATAGGTCCTTTCTGTGCGTAGTTGACACACAATTTATATGATACGTCTTAGTTTTTGTAAAAAAGACGTACTTTATTCTACCACATATCGGGAAGAAGTAGGAGAAAATATCTAAATCTTTTTAAATATCTTTTTTATAATTCAAAAGTCCTGTTAGTTGCGTTTGTGGGTATCTTATTGTATACTTTATAAATATACGCTATTAAATATGTTTTAGATTCAAAAGGAGGACCTTGATTCATGAAAATGATTTCAATCGAAAAAGAACTGAAAGAGAATTCTTATCCGGGAAGAGGAATTATTGTCGGACGTTCCGAAGATGGAACAAAGGCCGTGATTGCGTATTTTATTATGGGAAGAAGTTCTAACAGCCGTAACCGTATTTTTGTAGAGGACGGAGAGGGCATTCGCACACAGGCATTTGATCCTTCTAAATTAGAAGATCCAAGTCTTATTATTTATGCCCCAGTGAGAGTGCTTGGAAATAAAACAATTGTGACAAATGGAGATCAGACAGATACTATCTATGATGGTATGGACAAACAGCTTACTTTTGAGCAGTCCTTACGTTCTAGAGAGTTTGAGCCAGACGGACCAAACTACACTCCTAGAATTTCTGCAGTTCTTCATTTAGAAAAAGGTGAGTTCAATTATGCCATGTCTATTTTAAAGAGCAATAATGGAAATCCGGAAAGCTGTAACCGTTATACATTTGCCTATAATAAAGTTCCAGCGGGAGAAGGCCATTTTATTTCTACATATATGCATGATGGCAATCCATTACCAAGTTTTGAAGGTGAGCCAAAGTGGATGGCAATTCCGGATGATATGGATGCATTTGCTGAGCTGCTTTGGAGCAGCTTAAATGAAGATAATAAAGTATCTTTATTTGTCCGCTATATTGATATTGCAACAGGAAAATATGAATCTAAAATCATTAATAAAAATAAATAACAGGTAATTATTTATAATGGTAGAAAGTCGTATCTGCCGCGCAAGTTTATAAGATATATTCAGACGTGTGATGAGAATTTATATAGCTATTTAAATTTGCAGGAGCTTAAATAATTACATTATACAGAATAACCGAAATCACAAAGTCAGAACATAAGTACATCATAAAAAAAGAGGTAAAATAAGAATGAAAGAATTAGAGTTAAAATATGGATGCAACCCAAACCAGAAACCATCCCGGATTTATATGGAAGAGGGCGAACTTCCTATTCAAGTACTGAACGGAAAACCAGGCTATATTAACTTTTTAGATGCTTTTAATGGCTGGCAGCTTGTAAGCGAACTGAAAAAGGCAACAGGTCTTCCTGCCGCAACTTCTTTTAAACATGTATCTCCTGCCGGTGCAGCAGTAGGTCTTCCGTTAAGCGATACACTGGCAAAAATCTACTGGGTAGATGATTTGGGAGAACTTTCTCCACTTGCCTGTGCATATGCAAGAGCCAGAGGAGCAGACCGTATGTCCTCTTATGGTGACTTCATCGCATTATCCGATGTGTGTGATGTTTCCACAGCTAACATGATTAAGAGAGAAGTATCTGATGGTGTGATTGCTCCAGGATATGAACCAGAAGCATTAGAAATTTTAAAATCTAAAAAAAGAGGCAACTATAATGTTATTCAGATTGACCCGGCTTATGTACCAGCACCAATCGAGAAAAAGCAGGTATTTGGCATTACATTTGAACAGGGAAGAAATGAATTAAACATTGATGATAAGTTCTTTGACAACATCGTTACAGAGAATAAAGAACTGACAGAGGAAGCCAAGAGAGACTTAGCTATCTCCATGATTACTTTAAAATACACACAGTCTAACTCCGTATGCTATGTAAAAGACGGACAGGCAATCGGTATTGGAGCGGGACAGCAGTCAAGAATCCACTGTACACGTCTTGCAGGCCAGAAGGCAGACAACTGGTGGCTTAGACAGTCTCCACAGGTAATGGGACTTCAGTTCAAAGATGAAATCCGTCGTGCAGACAGAGATAATGCTATCGACATCTATATGGGAGATGAGTACATGGATGTACTTGCAGATGGTGTATGGGAGAATACTTTCAAGGTAAAACCAGAAGTCTTTACAAGAGAAGAAAAGAGAGCATGGCTTGATAAACTTACAGACGTGGCATTAGGTTCTGATGCGTTCTTCCCATTCGGAGATAATATCGAGCGTGCCCATAAGAGTGGCGTAAAATATATCGCACAGCCAGGTGGATCTATCAGGGATGATAATGTAATTGATACTTGTAATAAGTATGGAATCGAAATGTCCTTTACGGGAATCCGCTTATTCCATCACTAGGATTCTGATTTGCCGAGCTGGTGAGGCAGACGAAACAGACGAACCCAGAAAGAGAAATAAAGCATATTTGTGACTTTAGTCGCTGCAGGTGGAATG
>ERZ856578.7309-NODE-7309-length-11707-cov-3.606621_pt1 | contig 11707 bp, 13 predicted proteins | sample MGYA00514384_ERZ856578 | MGnify/ENA primary metagenome ERZ856578 (study PRJEB29103, sample SAMN06111958) | human gut metagenome | biome: human gut; feature: ankylosing spondylitis patient; material: healthy_person | host: Homo sapiens | place: China:Hangzhou...
TGAAGTGCTCCGGCTCGAAAGTGGGGATGCCGGAGTATTTGAATTTTTTGCCGGGCACGGTGATAGTATCGCCGATGGAGAACAGGCCGGGATCAAACACGCTGATGATGTCGCCGGCATAAGCCTCTTCCACGATTTCGCGTTCGGCAGCCATCATGGTCTGCGGCTGGCTCAGGCGCATTTTTTTGCCGCTCTGCATGTGGTAATACTCCCTGTCGCGCTGGAAATGGCCTGAGCAGATGCGCATAAAGGCCAGCCGGTCGCGGTGGGCCTTGTTCATATTGGCCTGGATTTTGAACACGAAAGCGGAAAAATCTTCGGAGAACACGTCGATCTCGCCGCAGTCGGCCGTGCGGGACAGCGGGGGGGTGGTCATGCGCAGAAATTCCTCGAGAAACGGCTCCACACCGAAGGTGGTGAGGGCCGAGCCGAAAAATACGGGAGACAGAGAGCCGTTGCGCACGGACTCCATATCGAATTCCCGGCCTGCGCCCAGCAGTTCCACATCGTCGCGCAGTGTGGCGGCCTTTTTCTCGCCCAGGATTTCCTCCAGTGCCGGATCGTCCAGAGCCACCTCCATGGCGTTGACTTTCTTGCCCTTTTCCTCGCCGGAGAAAAACAGGATACGGCTTTTCTCCCGGTCATACACGCCGCGGAACTCTTTGCCGCAGCCGATGGGCCAGTTCATGGCGTAGGTGTCGATGCCAAGCTCTTTTTCCACCTCTTCGCACAGCTCCAGGGGATCTCTGGTTTCCCGGTCCATCTTGTTGATAAAGGTGAAAATGGGAATATGGCGCAGGGCGCACACTTTGAAGAGCTTGCGGGTCTGGGGTTCCACACCTTTGGCGCCGTCGATGACCATGACGGCGCTGTCGGCTGCCATCAGGGTGCGGTAGGTATCCTCGGAAAAGTCCTGGTGGCCAGGGGTATCCAGAATGTTGATGCAGTAGCCGTTATGCTGAAACTGCATCACCGAGCTGGTGACGGAGATACCGCGCTGCTTTTCGATCTCCATCCAGTCGGAGGTGGCGGCACGGGCGCGCTTGCCCTTCACCTCGCCCGCCTGGGCGATGGCTCCGCCGTAGAGCAGGAATTTTTCCGTCAGGGTCGTTTTACCGGCATCGGGGTGGGAGATGATGGCGAAGGTCCGCCGCCGAGAAATTTCTTCTTGCAGTGTAGACATATACGAATATCCTCCAATAGATGGTGTCGGGGTTTTCCGGAATTTGGTTTCCAATATACCAGACATCATGTATATACAACCATTTAAGCTAACATATTTTTGTATATTTTGCAATCATTTTGCGCTGAAATCAGTGCAGAGAAAAAATTTTTTAGAAAGTTTCAAAAATTTTGTCCAAAATTCGATTTTTTGTTGTTGTTACTATATAGAAGGCCATGCAAACTATGATACAATGCCCCGGAGAACAAATAAAGGGGGGGATTATCTTGCTTTTGCTTGCGCCGTGCTTAGCGCTTTTGGAAACGGAAGAGGAGGCACAGTCTTTTTCTGCGTTTTTTGAACGGTATCATCGGCTTGTGCTGAAAAAAGCGCGGGATGTGGTAAAGACACAGGAAGCGGCGGAGGATGTGGGACAGGAGGTGTTTCTCTATGCAGCAGAACATTTTGAAAAATTCAATGGCCGGAAAGAAAGGGACATTGTGCATTATCTGAGACTTTGTACGCAGTCCAGAGCCATTAATTATTTAAACAAATTAAACAAAAACCGGCTGGAAGAGCCGCTGGACGAAGAACAGATCGCAGCGGGCGGTATCTGTGTGGAAAACGCGGAACAAATCCTGCTGCGCCACGATACGGCAGCGCGCATTTTAACAGCGGTGGAGAAACTGCCGGAACACTATCGCGCTCCGCTGGATCTGAGGTTGAACGGAGAGTCCTACCGTGATATTGCGGAGTTGTTGGGTATCGGCAAAGACGCTGCCTATAAACGCGTTCAGCGTGGCTATAAAATGATTCGGGAGGAGGTGCTGAAATCCGATGGCGAATGAACGGGAAACGGTGTCTCTGCAGGGTATGATCCGTTGGGCACTGGCCGAATGCGCGGCGCGGGAAATTGACGCCCTGCCGGATATTCAAGAATTAAATGCACTCTATCCGGATACCGCTGCGTTCCGCCGCAGGGTCTTTTCTGCGATCGGGAAATGGAAGAAACAGGAAAAGCGCCGCCCGCTGCGTGTGCTGAAGCATATCATTGTGGCGGCGGCGGTTCTGATCAGCGTGCTGTTTGGCACGCTGATGGTCAATGCGTCGGTCCGTACTGCGGTGGTCAATACGATTATAGAATGGACGGAACGATCGATCGGGATTCAATTTCAAGTGGAGGGCGCGACGTTGGCGGCTCTGCCCGAGGGGTATGGGCCGCATTATATTCCGGAAGGGTTGATGTATCAGGAGGAATTGTCCTGGCGGACAGAAGCCGGTTTTTCTTATGGCTATGAATCAGAAAACGGAGACAGCATTTTAAATATTGAGGTATGTATTGCAGAAAATGGTTCCGGTTATTATTTGGACGACGAGCATGCAGAGCATGAGCGCATCACATTTCATGGCGTGACAGCGTACTACGGCCATGGAACTTCCGTGGGTGGAGATGAAATCTGCACGCTGCTTTGGGTGGAACATGGAATCGAGCATTATATTTATACCAATGTGCCCGTATCCGAGCTGTTTGCAATTGCGGAACAGATTTATTAAAGAACAGAAACCGAGAAGTGCCCGGCACAGCATGCTGGGTACTTCTTTTTTGCACAAAAGAAAAAGGAAGTTTTTGACAATTTCGACAAATATAAAAAAGTTTTGAAAATTTTGTCCAAAAATCGATTTTATGTTGTTGTTAGTCTATAGAAGGGCAATCAAGATTGTCCCATTATGAAAGGAGAGAATTCCAATGTACATGAAAAAAACCATCGCATCCAGAATCGTGGCCTTCACCATGGCAATTGCCATGGCACTGACCCTGGGGGTCAGTGCATTTGCGGTTGAGTATCAGCCTTATAATGCAGATGACACGACTATTAAAGGGAATGTCAGCGCTACGGCACAAACTTATTCCGTTACGGTGACGGCACCTAGTGATACAACTCAGATTAAAATGGAGGCGACCCTTTACCAAAAGCAGCTTATCGGCCGCAAAGAGATCAGTTCCATGACTGGCAGCACTTATACCTGGAAATGTACCAAGAGCCAGAGTGCAGCGATCGAAAAGGGCAAGTTCACGATAACATAAAGATTTTTCGTGCCCTGCTCTACACACTCAAGCACCGATGCACGCATATCGTCTCGTTGAGGAAACAATCACCGTGAAAACCTGACGCCTGCCCCGGCGCGCGAAGGGGGTGAGAGCCGAATCAAACTGTTCCGGTGTCCGTAAAACATACAAGAACAGAAAGGAAGGTTGATTGCAATGTTCAAAAAACTGGCGTTGATGATGCTGGCCGCAGCCATGTGCCTGGCCCTGGGAGTGTCTGCGTTCGCGGCAGATACCGGCGCAAAGACGTTGCGGCAGGTTTACGATCTGGGCAACGGTGTGACCGCCGTCGTGGTGGTGGATCAGATCGGGAAAACAGCGATGCCGGCCCGTGACGGGAATTCCATGACGTTCTCCGACGTGGCCAGCCCCAAGAAAACCCAGCATTATAATTTCCTGGAGAATTATGGAAATTTCTGTGATCTGCGTGTGTGGAACGATGCCACCAAGAGCGAGGGCACGCAGATGAAGGCCACCTTCAAAGCCACGGTCAACGGCAAGACGACGAGCTTTTCCCCGGTGCTCGTCGATCCCCAGTGGAGAGCTTGAACTCCAACCAGCCGGACAAGGGTATAAACGGCGGCGTGGATGCGACCATGGAAGCGGTGGACGCCCCCTCTGTCCCTTATACCTTTGTGGCCAGCCAGGATTGGCTGTGAGAATCACATACCGTACCACGCAGCGGTGCCCTCGGAGCAAGTATACAGTTGCGAATCGGTAGGAGACTACAGCGAAAATATGCGAAACAATATCTTAGAATTGGAAAGGGTGATGACCATGAATCATTTTGACCCGAGGTGTATTGCTGCGGCTATTGTCGGTGTAGCAATGATTATCAGTGCACTGCTGATCCGGGATGCTATTCTTGAAATGGGAAGTGCGATTGGCAGCCAAATTTCCTCTGCCATAGCGACATTTATGTAAATATTAGAGAAAGAGAGCATATTATGAAAAAATTACTGAGTTTGGCTATGATTGGTGCTATGTATGCATCTATGGTTATGCCTTGTTATGCATCTGCTAATAACAATACGACGAGCGCAGTGGATAATTATCAAATCGTTACTACAACTGCAAATGACGACTATAATTCTTCTGACGTTGTGATTTTAACTGAAGAGCAGCTGATTACAGATGGTGAAAGAATTCAAGATATTCTGAATACTGCCCAAATGGTGTATATTCCCACGGCAATGAGTGAGGAAGAAATTGAGTCGTATTGCGGGATTAGCCCAAGGGTTAATACAGTTTTTGGTGCTCCGGAAACCAAAGACGCAACTGCAATTATCTATGATGACGGAAGCTATCATTTTACACATTTTTTTACAGTTGTTGATGATTCTTCTGTATTAAGTGAGGCAATGATGCCGGCACCTGCTGAAGATGAGGATGAAGTTTTAGCCAATAGAATCGAGTCTGTGCTTTGGGCCAAGGATTCGAAAGGGCCAGTTCCTGTAACTCGTGCAGTGCCGGGTGGTGCCGTAGATTATGGACATATGCGTACTGATGTGACAGATAGTGCTGGACGTAATTTTGGTGCACTTGAATACACTGTTTGGTTCTACCAAATGGGAAAAAACGCATCCGGAAGAGTTTTCGACAGTGTTTGTGACGCGTATTTTTCTCCCAATTCAAAGGCACAATGTAAAGCTATGAGCGTGACCTTGGGCAGCAGCCTTTCCGATCACCAGATTTTGGGGGCTACTTCTGATATTGTAAGTACTTCAAAAAATAGGACATATAATCTTTCTTTATCGGGTTCGTTGACAGGCCTCACAATCACGGCGTCTACCTCGTGGAGTTATAGTGCGAATTCACAAGATGTATCTAAGGATTTTTCTAATGCAAAATATAAAACATGGAAATTCACGCCGGCTTCTTCTGTGAAAGGAGATTCTTGGAATGAGGTGCCTGGTATCCGTGTAGGTGTTACAGGCAGCAATAAAACAAATCTTACGTCTGTAACCTTAAATGCTACTTTTAAGACGATTTATAACACTATTTTGCAGCCGAAAGTAAATAATTCTCATAGTTTTACATGGCGCTGATTTTTTTCGGAGTGGCAAGGGCACAACTTTTGCCACTCCATTTCTTTATCATGCTTTCTATTAAAATAAGTTGAAAAGAATACCGCTTTTAATATGAAACAGAATTGGGCATTCCAACAAAAAATAAAGAAGGAACGAAGAAATATCGGAAATGCTGCCGCAAAGCGGACTTTTGGGTGTATGATGGGAAAGAGGACCCGTGTTTTTACGCGAAAGGGATATACAATAATATAAAAGAGAGATAATATAAAAAACAGTAAGAATGAAGATTGATGGCCATTTTGCTGGCTGTTGTCATGGCTATGGGGCTGGCAGTTTTAAGATTTAATTGATCGCTATTGTATTAAATGCAAAAGGAGCTGTGCGGATGAGACGTTCTGTTTTGCTGATGCTTCTGCTGGCGCTGATATTGGCGGGCTGCGGGCAGCCGTCCGTCCACAGCAGCGACGAGTTGCAGGAGGACACCCACTTGGCGCAGCAGTTATTTCTTGCGGATTTCAGCCGCAATTATGAAGTGCTGTATGTTCTGACCGGAGACATTCTGGAGGCAGCCGGAGATTTGTCCGTTGTCCGGAAGGAAACAGAACTGATGGAGAATACCTCGACCAGACGTTTTTTCTCCTACCATCTGTGCGAGATCCAGAACGATTTCTTGCCGGAAGGCCCGCAGGAGGCGCTGGATGCTTATTATGAAGCGTTTTGGCAGTACACGGATGCGCTGGCCTGCTACACGCAGGAGCATTCGACCCTGTCGCCGGAAATGGAGCAGGCATTGCAGGGACTGGCAGACTTTCTTCCGCAGCAAGTGCCCTATGTCATAAAATATGAATGGTTCGACTTGGACGAAGCAGAAACCGGCCAGGCGGTCTCTTGGCTGCAGGATTGCACGGAGCATTTGCGTTCCGTTGTTCGTCAGGCGGAAGCGGAAGATACGGCATCCGGATGAAAAACAGCGTTAGCCAAACAGTGAGGGCAGCTGCCCTCACTGTTTTTTTGCGTTTTTTCGCACAATTTCTGCGCTGCTAAACTGTCACATCTTACAAAGTTTGCGATTTTTGAAAAAACTTTTGAAAATCGTGTCCAAAAATCAAAAAATAATTGTTTTTATATATAGAGGGCTTTTTTCAAACGCACGGCCCCGGCCGAAAGGAGAGAGAACAATGAAGGAGACGAAGCGGCTGTATCTGGCGCTGCTTGTCTTGGCAGCGGGGTTCTTCTGGTGTATGTGTGCGGGCCTGTTTTGGCCGGCGCAGGCGGAAGAGGATTCGGACAAAGGGGCGTGGGCGGCCAAAGACGGTATGGAAGATCCTGCAGCGGGTGCAGACGGAAAGCCGGCGCAGGGATTTGCGGCATCTCATGTTTCCAGTGAGTATGAAATGTTTCAGACATTGAAAACGTATTCTCAGGAAGAATTAAGTGCCAGAGGATATACTGATGCAGAAATTGAAACAATACAGTCCCTGACCTATGAATCTGCGGTTTCTGATCTCAGGGATCTTCCAAGAGAAGAATTGGAGGGATATGGATATACCGGGGAACAGATCGATTTTATCAAAGCGTATGATGGGGAACCTCTTGGCGACAAGGAGATACCAGAGCTCAGTGCTCCCTTGACCATTGCGCTGAGAGTGTATGATGCAAGCACATCAAAAGTTACCTTGTATTATTCGTGGGAATGGGCATCAAAGCCTTTGATTTATGGGAGGGCCATCCGGGATGTTGCTGCAGTGGAATGGCAGGGATTTGGTCCTGACAGCCAAGCGCTTCGGACAAAGTACGCCAGTTCCGGTGCGAGCGCACAAATCCGATATTATAAAAATGGTGCCCTTGTGAAAAAAACTGCAAACCGCATTCAAAGCGGCAATCTTGGAGCAAGTGTTTATACGCAGATTGCCTGCACGATCGATGGCGGAAGTTGGGCAAAGGGGGGATATATGTATGTCCCGATCCAACCTGCTGCTGGAGGAAATGATTTAGGCGGAGCGACTTTTTCGGTTGCGTATCTGTACCATCTGTATCCGCTAAAGCCGGATGTTGATGGATCATCCATCGGGTCAACAGTAAACGGCAGCTTCGCCGGGGGCCTTCCGTTCCAGGCGGCATTCGAACGCGTGACGAGAACCAGCGCAGTCATTCGCTCCGATGGAACCATGGAGCGCGTTTGAGTTTATGGGAGGGAAAATGTATCGTTATGAATTTGTAGAAGAGAATGTATCCACGTTCTTAGCTGCAGGAAATAAAAATCACCGGGAACGCATCCGGCAGTATGCGGATCAGGGGTTTCGTTATGCCGGCTATATTCCGACCAGTTATAGTACCGGAGGGTTACCCAAAGCCTTTGACTTGATTTTTGAAAAAGAAGAGCAGGATTGACCGGATTGGATTTAATTTGGCGATTGCATTTAACCCGATACCCTCAATAAAGTGGAAGAGCTCGCATTCTGCGTGAAAACAACGGATACTGCTCAAAGTTCATTTTTATTGTTTTTACATAGACGCGGCGGCTTTTCGTGCAGAGTACAGGGGATCAGAAAGCGAGGGGCAAAATGGAGCATAAAAAGACAGAGTATTCTTTGGTAAAAGTGCTGATAGGCACTGTTGTGGGGATCACTGGGCTCATTTATCTGGGGCTGCTGACGGGTTTTTTCCCGTTTGGCTGCTTTGGCGAGAATATAGCGGCGCGGGTCATTTCCTATTGCACCGTGATCCTTTGTGCGGTTATGGTATTCTGTACCTTTGCGATTATCAAAGCGATCAAAGAACATTCGCCGAAAGAATGACCGCATCGCTCTTTGGAAGAAGACCCTGCAGAATTATTTCGGCGTTGCCGTCTGCACCGGCAAAAGAAAGGTGAGAGCTGAATGAAACTGTTCCGGTATCCGAAAAATATACAAGGGCAGAAGGGATGGAATATCATAATAAATAAGATAATGGCTGCTGTCTTTGCGGGTATTATGGTTCCTTGCATGGCAGTACCAGCATTGGCAATTGAGCGAGAACCGCGGAACATTAATCAAAGCGGCGGGGAACAAGGCGATATGATTGTGCATACGTTGAAACGAACCTTATCTGCTGTTTCGGAAAATGCAGTCAAAGAAGCGTTGATTGGATTGGGTATGGATGAACGTGTGGTGGCTCGCATGGAATCTGATGTTCTGGAAGAACTTGCGGTGGCGGAAGAAATTCATGCGGTTATTGCGTATTATGAAATAGATGTCCACGATCGTACCGTATGTGTTGTGCCGGAGGAAACTGCATTGGCAGGGGCGGAACGAAGTAACGCAATCTCTCCTGCTGCAAGCGATTATGACGCCAATCAATATGTGAAAGTGGTTACAACAACCAATCGCAGCTCTGATACCAGCGGCAAGAGAACGTATATGATTCAAACATCTTTTACATGGCTTACAGATCCAGGCGCTTTTGGCGGAACGGATTTTTTAGGAGTTAGTTCGTCCAACTGTACTTTTAACCGTCAAGATGCAAGCGGATCTATCAGTTATCGTCATAAAAAGTATAGCGGGAAAAATTTAGTTTCCGATCAGGTCGAAACGAAAACACAAACGCCGAAACTACAAACAAACGATGCTGGAGAGATGCTTGGTATCGGTTTTGACTTTGATCTCTCTATCACACGTTATTCTTCAAGCACAGGGTTGAAGACCGATGAATATTCGGAGTGGTATGGCTATCTTATTTGCAAAGGAGTCATTGCAGATCCGGCAATCGACAGTTTTTATCATTCTGGTACTTATTTGCACCAATTTTCCGCGATTACAGGAGGCTCTGCCTTCATATTGTGGGTGCTGCTCAACCCCATATTTATGCTTCTATTGACGTAAGTGCACCATTTGTGAATCAATATGCGCGATTGACTGTTCCGGCGCAGCAAGCAACTTGAGAGAGACGATCTTGAAACCAACGGGAGCATTCTTTTCTTTCAGGGGAAGGCAACACAGCATCGTAGAAGCGCTGCCGCCCGCACCTTTTTGGTGTGGGCGGCTTTTTCTTTTTTCAGCCGGCGGCGGGCATAAAGCGGGAATTTTCGCAAATCATAGAAAGGACTTGAAAAAAAGGAGTTGATCGACTATGGAGCAACATTCACCCCTGCACAATACATGCGAGATCGGTCCGCTGCGCAAGGTGCTGCTGCACCGACCCGGACGGGAGCTGGAAAACCTGATGCCGGACTATCTGGAGCGGCTTTTGTTTGACGACATTCCCTATCTGAAGCTGGCGCAGGAAGAACACGATCAGTTTGCCGATACGCTGCGCCAGTGCGGCGTGGAGGTGCTCTATCTGACGGATCTGACGGCTGAAGCGGTGACGGACGAAGCCGTGCGCCGCCAGTTTATCCGGGATTATCTCTGCGAAGCGGGGATCGAGCACCGGCGTACCCACGATTTGCTGGAAGAGTATTTTGCCTCGCTCCCGGTAAAAGAACTGGTGGAACAGATGGAAGCGGGCGTGCGCAAGAGCGACCTGCAGCGCTTTGAACGCACCCGCCTGGCGGATCTGACAGCTCTGGGCGAAGAGGAGTATCCCTTCCTGGTGGATCCCATGCCGAACCTGTATTTCACCCGGGACCCCTTTGCCGTGGTGGGCGGGGGTGTGACGATCCACCGGATGCACACAAAAACGCGCAACCGGGAAACGCTGTTCGGCAAGTATATTTTTGAGCATCACCCGCGCTACAAGCAGGTGCCCAAATGGTACGACCGGGCGGAAACGGCCTCTTTGGAGGGCGGCGACATCCTGGTACTCAGTCCCGAAGTGCTGGCGGTGGGTATTTCCGAGCGCACGGAAGAGGATTCTATCGATAAGTTTGCCCAGACAGTGCTGGAAAACAGTCCTACCTTCAAAAAAGTGCTGGCCATTAACATTCCAAAGACCCGCGCGCTGATGCATCTGGACACGGTGTTCACCATGGTGGACGTGGGTGTGTTTACTGTACACCCGGCCATTTTGCGGGATCTGGATGTGTATGTGCTGGAGCTGGGCAAAGGCGGTGCGCTGCATATCCGTGAGGAACAGGGGCGGCTTTCTGACATTCTGCAGCGCCATTTACAGCTGGACAAGGTAGAGCTGATCCCCTGCGGCGGCGGCAATCCCATTGACGCGGCCCGGGAACAGTGGAGCGACGCCAGCAACACCCTGGCCATTGCGCCCGGCGAGGTGGTGGTATATTCGCGCAACTATGTGACCAATCGCCTGCTGGAAGAGCACGGTATCACCGTACACTGCATCCCCTCCAGCGAACTGTCGCGGGGGCGCGGCGGCCCGCGGTGCATGAGCATGCCCTTTGTCAGAGACTGAAAAAACGCGGCTTCTTTTTCCGCTGCGCCGGGTTTGCGGGGCGCTGGCTGTGTGCGCTGCGTACAGGCTGCAGCACGTTCGCCGCATTGGTAGCTGAAAGCGAAGGGAATCTGTGTTGGAAACAACAAAACAACAAAAAGGAGAAGAACAATCATGGCAGTGAATTTGAAAGGCAGAAGTTTTTTAACGCTGATGGATTTTACCCCGGAGGAAATCCGCTATATGCTGGACTTGGGCCACGACTTGAAGGCCAAGCGCCGGGCGGGCGTGTGTGGGAACACACTCAAGGGCAAGCATATCGTGCTGCTGTTTGAAAAGACCAGCACCCGCACCCGCTGCGCCTTTGAGGTGGCGATGACCCAGGAGGGCGGCAACGTAACGTATCTGGACGCCAATTCCTCTCAGATGGGGAAAAAAGAATCCCTGGAGGACAGCGCGAAGGTACTGGGCCGTTTTTTCGATGGCATCGAGTACCGCGGCTATGCCCAGGAGAATGTGGAGCTGCTGGCGAAGCATTCTGGTGTCCCGGTCTTCAACGGCCTGACCGATGTGGACCACCCTACCCAGATCCTGGCGGATATGATGACCATCGAGGAACACTGCGCAAAGCCCCTGCGGGAGGTGAAAGTGGTGTTCCCCGGCGATATCCGCAATAACATGTGCTATGCCTGGATGTACGGCTGCGCGAAAATGGGCATGCACTTTGTGGGTTATGGCCCGGCGTCCCTGGAAGTGGACAAGACGGTGCTGGCTCAGGTGCAGGATGTGGCCCGGCGCACCGGAGCGACCATTGAAATCAGCCACGACGAACGGTGCCTGGCCGGGGCGGATGTGATTTACTGTGATATCTGGGCCTCGATGGGCGAGGAAGATCTGATTCCTGAGCGGGCCAAGCTGCTCTCTCCCTATCGTGTGACTGAGGAAATGCTGGAGAAAACAGGCAACAAAAACGTGCTCTTTATGCACTGCCTGCCGTCGTTCCACGACTTGAACACCAAACTGGCCAAGGAGTGGGAAGAGAAAGGCGTGGATATCCGGGAAGTGACCGACGAGGTGTTCGAATCCAGCCAGTCG
>ERZ856578.7321-NODE-7321-length-11689-cov-4.007234_pt1 | contig 11689 bp, 8 predicted proteins | sample MGYA00514384_ERZ856578 | MGnify/ENA primary metagenome ERZ856578 (study PRJEB29103, sample SAMN06111958) | human gut metagenome | biome: human gut; feature: ankylosing spondylitis patient; material: healthy_person | host: Homo sapiens | place: China:Hangzhou...
TTTGGTAAGGTTATTTGCAGCCTCCCTCAAATTCCTCCGGAATTTTCCCACGTTCTGGACTCCGGGGATAGGGGCGCTGCCCGGCAACAATCCAAGAATGCTCCGCGTCATTCCCATTCCCGACGTTCCCTGTGGGGCCGGATATTGCTCTCCTTGCAGATAAAAATCGGACGCCGTTTGGTTTCCATGTAGGTTTTGGCCAGGTATTCCCCCAAAATCCCCATGGAGAGCATTTGAATGCCGCCGAGGAGCAGGATGATGCACACAAGAGAGGGCCATCCCGCGACCGGATCCCCGAAAATCAGCGCCCGCACAAAGATGACGATCAGGAAGACGAACGCCAAAAAACAGAAGAGCACCCCCATGAGCGCCGCGACGGCCAGCGGTACTGTAGAAAACGCCACAATGCCGTCGATGCTGTACAAAAACAATTTCCAAAAGGACCACTTGGTCTCCCCCGCGGCCCTCTCCGCATTTTCGAATTCGATCCACTTGGTGTCGAAGCCGCACCATCCGAACAAGCCCTTGGAAAAACGGTTGTATTCACCGAGTTCCAGCAGGGAATCGACATATTGCCGTGTGAGAAGCCGGTAGTCCCGGGCGCCGTCCATGATTTCGGTCTTGGACAATTTCCGGATGAGCCGGTAAAACAAACGGGCGAAGAAGGACCGGACTGCCGGCTCTCCCTTGCGTGTCACCCTTCGGGTGGCCACGCAGTCATACCCCTCGTCGCGGATACCCCGCATCATCTCGGGCAACAGGGCGGGCGGATCCTGCAAATCCGCGTCCATGATCGCCACATAATCCCCCGAGGCGTAGCGAAGGCCCGCATACATGGCGGCTTCTTTCCCAAAATTGCGGGAAAGGGAGAGGTATTTGACCCGGCTGTCGGTCTGGGCCATCTCCTTGATCCGGGACAGGGTGGCATCCTTGGAACCGTCGTTGACAAACACGTATTCAAACACATATTCCGGCATCAAATCGGAGATCCGGCAGATTTCCCGGTAGAACAGCGGGATGGCCTCCACCTCGTTGTAACAGGGCACGACGACTGAGATTGTTTCCATACCGGGTCCCCTCCCGCTGTCAGATATTGTCCCATTCCCCAGAGCCGGCATCTCTCATCAGCGAAGATCCAGCGTCTGCACCTCCACCGTCCGTCCGGTGGCGTCGTCGAGGACGAAGAGAACGGCGTTGAGCATGCAGGGCCCCGGCGCGGTCGCAAACCGGACGGGCAGTTTATCCCGCATTTTGGCAATCGCGAGCTCCGGACGAATGCCGAGCACCGATTCCACCGGCCCGGTCATGCCTGCGTCGGAGAGGAAGCCGGTCCCCTTTGGCAGGATCTGTCCATCGGCCGTCTGCACATGGGTATGGGTGCCGAAAAGGGCGGATATCCGCCCGTCCGCGTAATAGGCGAGGGCCTTCTTTTCCGCCGTGGCCTCCGCGTGGAAGTCCACAACGCAGAACTTCGGATGCCCTGCTTCCTCCAGCAGCCGGTCCAGCGTTTCAAACGGGCAGGCCAGCGGTTCCATATATACCACGCCCATCAGGTTGATGACCGTGACCTGGAAACGCCCCTTATCCACCACACACCACCCTTTTCCGGGGGCGGAAGCCGGGTAATTCCCTGGACGGATGATACAGGGCGAGCCGTCGAGAAGCTCATAGAATTCCCGGCGCCGGTAGGTGTGGTTGCCAGCCGTAATCGCGTCGGCGCCGCTGTCGAGGATGTGCTCGGCGGCGGCGGGCGTGATCCCGTTGCCGTCGGCGGCGTTCTCGCCGTTGACAATACAGAGATCCACAGCGTATTGGCGCTTTACCACCGGAAGCAGCCGCCTCAAATGGGCGCAGCCGGCCGAACCCACAACATCGCCTACACAGAGAATATTCATGGCACCAGGCCTTCCTTTCCATCACGGCAGCCGGCAGAAAACAGCATCGCGCGGGGGTTTCCCGCGCGATGCGCCATGCCGTTTTATTTCGCGAACTCGACCGCGCGGTTTTCGCGGATAAGATGCACCTTGATCTGTCCCGGATAATCGAGGGTGGCCTCGATTTTTTTGGCGATATCGCGGGCCAGCAGGGTCATCTGATCGTCGTTGACCTGGTCCGGCCGCACAATGATGCGGATTTCCCGGCCGGCCTGAATGGCAAAGGAACGCTCCACGCCCTGGAACTCATTTGCCACCTCTTCAAGCTTCTCCAGACGCTTGATATAATTCTCCAGGTTTTCGCGCCGTGCGCCCGGACGGGCGGCGGAAATCGCGTCGGCTGCCTGAACCAGGCAGGCGACCACGGTCGTGGCCTCCACGTCGCCGTGGTGAGCCTGGATGGCGTGTACGACAGCCTCGCTTTCCTTGTACTTGCGGGCAATGTCTACGCCGATCTCGATGTGGGAGCCCTCCACCTCATGGTCGACGGCCTTGCCGATATCATGCAGCAGGCCGGCGCGGCGGGCCACCACCGGATCGATGCCGAGCTCGCTCGCCATGATGCCGGACAGGAAGGCCACCTCCATCGAGTGGTTGAGCACGTTTTGGCCGTAGCTGGTGCGGTAACGCAAACGGCCGAGAAGACGGACGATTTCGGGATGGATGCCGTGCAGGCCGGTTTCAAGCACAGCGCGCTCACCCTCGGATTTGATGGTCGCCTCTACATCGCGGCGGGCCTTTTCCACCATTTCCTCGATACGGGCGGGATGGATACGGCCGTCGGAGATCAGGCGCTCGAGCGCCTGGCGGGCGATTTCACGCCGGACCGGATCGAACCCGGACAGGGTGATCGCCTCGGGCGTGTCATCGATGATGAGGTCCACGCCGGTGAGCGTCTCAATGGTGCGTATGTTACGCCCTTCGCGGCCGATGATACGGCCTTTCATCTCGTCGTTCGGCAGGGGCACCACCGAAACCGTGGTCTCGGTCACCTGATCCGCGGCCACCCGCTGGATGGCATGGGAAATCAGGTTGCGCGCGCGACTGTCCGCCTCGTCCTTGAGCTGGGTCTCGAATTCGTTGATCTTGAGCGCCTTTTCATGGCTCAGCTCCTGGGACAGATTGTTCAGCAAATACTCTTTAGCCTGTTCGGCGGTGTAGCCGGAGATACGCTCCAGCATTTCGAACTGGCTTCTCTTCAGGTTTTCCACGTCGTTCAGACGGTTTTCGATCTCCTGCTGCTTGCTCGCAAGGAGCTCCTCTTTTTTCTCGTAGTTCTCGATTTTGCGGTCCAGGGTCTCTTCTTTCTGCTGTATGCGCCGCTCCTGGCGCTGCACGTCGCTGCGCCGCTCCTTGAGTTCTTTTTCGGATTCGTTGCGCAGACGGTGGATCTCATCCTTAGCTTCCAGCAGCATTTCCTTCTTCTTGGATTCCGCCGCGCTCTTGGCTTCGCTCATAATTCTCTCGGCTTCGGCCTCGGCTGAACCGATCGCGGCTTCCGCTGTCTTTTTTCTATGAGAAACGCCGGACTTGAACGCGACGAAGCCGGCGATAACAGCACCAACGAGCAACCCTGCCACGCACAACAGAATACCGACCAACAGTGGTATCTGCACTTCTACGATACACCTCCTATGATTTACTTTTCGCTTTTTTAAAGCTATCCCCCCGCCCGTTTGGGACGCATGGACAGGCCATGCGGGGAATCTTCAAGTACAAAAAGGGATGGAATGCAGGAAAAAAACGACACCGTACCGTTTTATATTCCTGTATATCCATCCTTTATTTTATCGCGCTTGTCACTACTCTGTCAAGTACAAACTTTCTTTTGCTCATACTTTTCGGGAGAGACGCTTGGTATTCATGCCGGGAATGGCGTCCCAGCGGGATTTTTTGACGTAACCCGTATCGATTTCAGAAAGAAAACGGAAATGGCCCGTCCAAACGGACGGGCCACGGCATTCCTCATGTCCATTCCTGCAGGGTGCCGGTCAGTTCGGTAATGCTCGGAAGCTTCTGGCTTTGTGCAAAAGCGGCCAGGCCGTCGATAATCTTCGGCATGGCGAAGGGATCCCGGAAATTGGCGGCGCCTACCTGGACGGCGGCGGCCCCCGCGATCATCATCTCGGCCGCGTCCTCCCAGGTGGAGATCCCTCCCATTCCCACCACCGGCACCCTAACGCGGCGGTACACCTCATGCACCATCCGAACCGCTACCGGGAATACGGCCGGTCCGGACAGGCCGCCGGTGTTGTTGTGCAGGATGGGACGGCGGGTACGGATATCCACCCGCATCCCGGTCAGGGTGTTGATCAGGGAAAGGGCGTCCGCCCCGGCGGCCTCCGCCGCGGCGGCGATATCCCCGATGGAGGTGACGTTCGGGGTCAGCTTGACCATCAGGGGCTTATCCCCGCACCGTTTTTTCACCAGCGCCGTGACGGCCTCCACGCTGCCGCAGGACGTGCCGAAATTCACCCCGCCCTCCTTGACGTTGGGGCAGGAGATGTTGAGTTCGATCAGATCCACCGCGCTGTCCCGCAAACGTTCGGCCATTTCGCCGTATTCCTCCAGGCTATGGCCCGCGATGTTCGCGATCACCGCCGTACCCTGTCCCTTGAGCCAGGGCAGGTAGGTGGACAGGAACATCTCCACCCCGGGATTCTGGAGCCCCACGCTGTTGAGCATACCGGAGGGGGTCTCCGCGATCCGGGGGGACAGGTTCCCCTGCCGTTCGCGGAGCGTCGTCCCCTTGCAAGAGATGCCGCCCAGCGTCGAGACCGGATAAAATTCGTTATATTCCATGCCGTAGCCGAAGGTACCGGACGCGGCAATGACGGGGTTTTTTAGTTCCACCCCGCAGAGATTCACCCGCATATCGCTCATGTCCAGTCCACCTCCGTCGAACGGAATACCGGGCCGTTGAGGCACACCCGGGTCATCTGCGTCCCGCCCTGTTCGTTCTTGGTCTTGCAGGTGCAGCCAAGACAGGCCCCGACGCCGCAGCCCATCCGCTCCTCCATCGACACGTAGCAGACCGCCCCGGCCTCCTCCGCGAGCTTCGCGACCCCCTTCATCATGACCTTGGGGCCGCAGGTATACACCACCCCCACGTCTCCCTCCGAAAGCCGCTGTTCGAGCGCCTCGGTGGTAAAGCCGTGGAAGCCCGCCGACCCATCGTCGGTACAGAGGATCGTCTTAGCCCCGGACGCGGCGAAATCCGCCTGCAGGATCGCGGCGGAGGCGGTGCGGAAGCCGGTGATGACGGTGGCGTTGGCCCCGTGGAACTGAGCCGGCGGCAGCAACGGCGGAGTGCCGATGCCGCCTCCCACCAGCACGGCCTTCTTCGAAGCATCCGTGAGCGGAAAACCGTGGCCGAGCGGCCCGATCAGATCGAGGCTATCCCCTTTCTGCCTCTGTGCCAGCCAGGCCGTCCCTTTCCCCCGTACCTCAAAGATCAGGCGGAGGATCCCCAGAGCCGGATCGAACCCGGCAATGGAAATCGGGCGGCGGAGCTGATAAGGCTCGCACAGGACCTGGACAAACTGCCCCGCCGAGGCGGCCGACGCGATTGTTTTGGCTGACAGCACGGTATTGTACACACCGGGGGCGATTTCCTCGATATGGAGGATCGCCGCCTGCTCCTGGGTATAACGCATAGACGTCTCCTTTTCAGACGGGCCGGGTCCCGGCCCATCAGACCTTTGTGATATCGATGAGCTCCATATCGGCCATGGTCTGATCCATGGCAAGACAGCGCAGCATGGCCTCGGCCGTGTCCACCGAGGTGAAGACCGGAATGGCCCGCTCCACCGCCAGACGGCGCATTCGCACGCTGGCGAGCTTGGGATCCCGCCCATGAGCGTCGGTGGATAGAATGTAGTCGATCTTGCCGCTTTCCAGCAGATCCGCGATGTTGGGATGCTCCTCGTGGAGCTTGCGCACCGCGGAGGCCGGGATCATCTCTTTGTTCAGCCGGTTGGCCGTCCCCGCCGTGGCGTAGAGGTCGAAGCCCAGGGCGCGGAACCGGTCCGCCACGTGCAGGGCCTCGTTTTTATCCGAATCCCGCACCGTGATGAGGACGCCGCCCGACTTCTTCATCTTGTAGCCGGCCCCCACCAGCCCCTTGAGCAGGGCGCTGTCGAAACTTTTGGCCAGGCCCAGCACCTCGCCGGTGGATTTCATCTCCGGCCCCAGCTGGATGTCCAGATCCCGCAATTTTTCGAAGCTGAACACCGGCACCTTGACCGCCACATATGCCCCTTCCGGATAGAGGCCGGTGCCGTAGCCCATACCGGCGAGCCGCTCGCCGAACATGCACCGGGTGGCCAGCTCCACCATGGGGACGTTGGTGACCTTGCTGATATAGGGCACCGTCCGGGAAGACCGGGGGTTGACCTCGATGACGTACACCGTGTCCTGATATACCACGTATTGGATATTGACCAGCCCCACCACGTTCAGGGCCCTGGAGAGCCGGCCGGTGTAATCGATGATGGTCTGCCGGATCCGTTCATCGAGTGTCTGGGTGGGATAAACCGAGATGGAGTCGCCCGAGTGGACACCCGCCCGCTCCACATGCTCCATGATGCCGGGGATCAGATAGTCCTCCCCGTCGCAGATGGCATCCACCTCCACCTCCTTGCCCATCAGGTACTTGTCGATGAGAACCGGATTCTCCAGCTTGTGGGAGGTGATGATAGCCATGTATTCGGTGACGTCGTTATCGTCGTAGGCGATGATCATGTTCTGCCCGCCCAGCACGTAGGAGGGACGCAGCAGAACCGGATATCCCAGCTTCCGGGCGGCGGCGAGAGCCTCCTCCGCGGTCATGACGGTGGTGCCCTCCGGCCGCGGAATGCCGCACCGCTCCAGCAGATCGTCGAACCGTTCCCGGTCCTCCGCCGCATCGATGCTGTCGGCCGGCGTACCCAGGATCTTCACCCCGCGTTTTTCCAGGTGTTTGGTCAGCTTGATGGCCGTCTGGCCACCGAACTGGACCACCACGGCGTCGGGATGCTCGGTGGCGAGGACGTTGTCCACGTCCTCCGGGGTGAGCGGGTCGAAGTACAGCCGATCGGCGGTATCGAAATCGGTGGACACGGTTTCGGGGTTGTTGTTGGCGATGATGGCCTCATACCCCAGCTTCTTCAGGGTGCGGACACAGTGAACCGAGCAGTAGTCGAACTCAATGCCCTGGCCGATCCGGATGGGGCCGGAACCGAACACCACCACCCGTTTTTTGCCCGTGGCCAGCTTTTCATTGTGAAGGGCCGCCTCGTTCTCCTCGTCCCAGGTGGAGTAGAAATAGGGGGTTTCGGCGTCGAACTCCGCGGCGCAGGTGTCCACCATCTTGTACACCGCATGGCGGCTGACCGGCGGCTGCTGTCCGGAAAGGCGCTCGATGGTGCTATCCAGATAACCCAGCTTTTTCGCTCGCAGATAGGTCTCTTCATCCAGCGGAGAGGAGGCGAGCTCCTTCTCCATGGCCACCAGCCGGTTGAGTTTCGACAGGAACCAACGGTCGATCCGGGTCATGTCGAAGATCTCGTCCGGGGTCATGATCTGCCGCTTGAGGGCAGCATAGATAGCAAAAAGCCGTTCGTCGTCCATCCGGGCGATGATCTCCCGGATCTCTTCGTCGCTCTTTTTTTCCAGCTTGGGCAGATTCAGGGTGTCGATGCCCAGTTCGATGGACCGCACCGCCTTCATCAGGGCAATCTCGAAGCCGGAGCCGATGGACATCACCTCGCCCGTGGCCTTCATCTGGGTGCCCAGGCGGCGGTCGGCGTAGACAAATTTATCAAAGGGCCATTTGGGAAACTTGATGACGCAGTAGTCCACCGCCGGCTCGTTGCAGGCGTAGGTCTTGCCGGTCACGGCGTTGACGATCTCATCCAGGCGGTAGCCGATGGCGATTTTGCAGGCCACCTTCGCGATCGGATAACCGGTCGCCTTGGATGCCAGGGCAGAGGACCGGGAGACCCGGGGATTGACCTCGATCACGGCGTATTCCCGGGAATCCGGTTTCAGGGCGAACTGGACGTTGCAGCCGCCCTCGACGCCGAGGGCGGTGACGATGTTGAGGGCCGCAGCCCGCATCATCCGGAATTCGGAGGCGGACATGGTCTGGGCGGGGGCGACGACGATGGAATCACCGGTGTGGATCCCCACCGGATCGACGTTTTCCATGGAGCAGACGTCGATCGCGTTGCCCGCGCCGTCCCGGATGACCTCGAATTCGATCTCCTTCCACCCGGCAACGCTCTTTTCGATCAGCACCTGATGGATCAGGCTGGCCCGCAGGCCGCCCGCGCAGATCTCCCGCATCTCGTCGTCGCTGTGGACGAATCCGCCGCCGGTGCCGCCCAGGGTGTAGGCGGGCCGGACCACCACCGGATACTCGATTTCATGGGCGAATTCCAGGGCATCCTCCACCGATTCGACCACCTTCGAAGGGATGCAGGGCTCCCCGATGGACAGCATGGTGTCCTTGAAGGCCTGCCGATCCTCCGCCTTTCGGATGGTTTCGGGATTGACCCCCAGGAGCCTCACCCCCCGGGAGGAAAGGAAATCCCCCTCCGATAGCTCCATCCCGATGTTGAGCCCCGTCTGTCCGCCCATATTGGCGAGCACGCTGTCCGGCTTCTCAATGTCGATGATCCGTTTGACGACCTCGACGGTGAGTGGCTCGATGTAGATGACGTCGGCCATGGTCTTGTCGGTCATGATGGTGGCTGGATTGGAATTGACCAGCACCACCTCGAGCCCCTCCTCCTTGAGGGCGCGGCAGGCCTGTGTGCCGGCGTAATCGAACTCCGCCGCCTGCCCGATGACGATCGGCCCGGAACCGATCACCAGTACTTTTTTCACGTCTTGCCGTTTGGGCATATTGTTACCATCCCTTTCTGTGGGGCCCGGGGCCCCTGCGCTCCCTTTTCTGTTTCCAAACGGCCATCAGCCGCGCGTTCCCATCGGCTTCTCCCGCAGCAAACGCACAAACGCGTCGAACACCCAGGCGGTGTCCTGGTATCCATTGCCGTCGGAGGGCTCGAACTGCACGGTGAGGATCGGTTTTGTCCGGTAGCGCAGGCCCTCCACCGTCCCGTCGTTGACGTTGCGCAGGAAGGCATCGGCCACCTCGTCCTTCACGCTGCGGAGCGCCACGGTGTAGCCGTGGTTCTGTTCGGTCACCATTACCCGGCCATCATCCAGATTCCGCACCGGCTGGTTGCTGCCCCGGTGCCCGACCGGCAGCTTTTCAATTTCCATATCCGCGGCCACCGCCATGAGCTGATGGCCGAGGCCCCAGCCAAACATGGGACGGCCGCTCTCCGCCAGGGCACGGAGGATGCCGATGATCTCCGGATTGTCCCAGGGGTCCCCCGGACCATCGGAGAGCACGATGCCGTCCGGGCCCGCGGCGAGGATATCCTCCGCTGGCGTGTGGGCCGGATAGAGGGTGCAGGAACAGCCCCGGCGCAGGAAATGCTCGAGGATGGACACCCGGAAGCCGTAGTCCGGAATCGCGAGCTCATACAGCGGACGCTCCGCCTCCCACCGCTGGGGTTTGCTGACCGTGATTTTCCCCACCGCCGGCGGTACCCGGTAGGTCTTCAGCCGTTCCATGCGGTCCGCAGAGGCATCAGGGGTATCCACGATCATGCCGTTCATCACGCCATGATCCCGGATATGCCGGGTCAGGGCACGGGTGTCCACCCCGCACAGTCCGGCAATGCCGAGACCGCGGAGATATTCGTCCAGGGTGACGAACTCGTGGGCGTCGGTAGGCTCCACGCACCATTCCCGCACCACATAGCCGCTGGCCACAAATTTCGAAGGGCTCACCGGATCCACACCCCGGTTGCCAATGAGCGGATAGGTTTGTACCACGATCTGGCCTGAATAGGTCGGATCCTGGAGCAGGTCCTGGCTGGTGGTCATATCGGTGTTGAATACCACCTCGCCGATCGCCTCTCCGGCAGACAGATCCCGCTCGGCCCCCATGGCATATCCTTTATAAGCAGTGCCGTCCTCTAAAAGCAAGTACGCTGTTTTCATTCGAATGCCCATCCCTTTCTGCTTCTCCGTGCGCCCGCATCTTTCCTTGTCAACGTGTCGTTTCAACCCCGTTTCCGCAGCGCCGCGAGGATATCGTCCCGCATCCGGACGGCCTCCCGCAGGGCGGCCCCGGCATAATCCTCCGGCGGCCCGTTTTCCTTTTTCCACGCGCAGAGGATGGCCCGGGAGGAATTAATCACCGCGCCCCGCCCGTTTTCATCGAAGGCGCCGGCCACATCGGCCGCGCCGCCCCCCTGGGCCCCATAGCCCGGCACCAGGAAAAAGGTGTGGGGCAGGGCCGCGCGGAGTTCTGCGAGCTGGGCCGGATAGGTGGCGCCTACCACCGCGCCGACGCCGGAATAGCCGTATGTTCCGGGAAGCTCCTCCCCCCACCGCTCACACATGGCGCCCATGTGGCGGTAAACCGGCTCCCCGTCGATCCTCCTGTCCTGCAGCTCGCCGGAGGAGGGGTTGGAGGTCTTGACCAGGACGAAAATGCCCGCATCACGCTCCCTGCATACCGTCAGGAGGGGCTGGATGCCGTCCGAGCCCAGATATCCGTTGACAGTCAGGGCATCCCCGCCGAACGGTTCGCACAGCGTATCCCCCACCTTCACCCGTCCCAGATGGGCGGCGGCGTAAGCCTCCATGGTGGCGCCGATGTCGTTGCGCTTGCCGTCAGTGATGACGAACATCCCCTTGCCTTTGGCATAGGCGATGGTTTCCGCCAGGGCTTTCACACCCGGCCACCCCAGCCTTTCATAATAGGCGGCCTGGGGCTTGACGGCGGGCACCGTACCGCACAGGGCGTCGATCAGGCCCCGGTTGTATGCGAGAACGGCGGCGGCGGCGCCTTCCAGGGTTTCTCCGTACTCCCGGAACGCCTCTTGGACGATGAAATCGGGTATGTAGTCCAGTTTGGGGTCCAGTCCCGCTACCGTGGGATTTCCGGTCTTGGCTATCGCGTCAATCAATCTGTCCAGCGCCATCGTGTTCCTCCGTCAAGTTGAATTTGATTGGAAAGCGGCCGCTTTCCGGGTGAAAGGGAAGGATGCGGGATCGTGGTCCCCGGGGGCCCCCTTCTATAGGAGCCGTCGGTTCAGGTGTCTGGGCCGGGGAGGCTTTCCTAAGAAGAAAGCCGACAGAACCCCCCGGGGGTTCAGGGGGTTCACCCCCTGACGTTTCTTTCCCCCCTTTTCTTTACGTAAAGAAAGGGGGTGCCAAAGGCATACATGCCAACGCATAAAAAGGTTTGGCCTGCGGGCCACATACTTTTGCCCGAGCTTCAGCTCGTGAGCAAGAAGTATGCAAAAGTGCTTCCTGGGGTCCCCGGACCCCAGGTGATCGGCCGGTTTTCTCTTCAGGAAAACCGGCAGAAGCGCGGATTCCCGAAGCAACGGCCATACTGGAAGGGGGCCCGGGGATTGGAAGCATAAAACAATGGAAAAACAATCAGCCCGGCCCCGGGGATTCGGGCGTTCTACAGCCGGAGGGCAACTCCCCCCCGTCACAGGGAGAGCGGCTCGCCCAGGAGATCCGCCGCCTCGGTTTCCGGCAGCTCCTCCACGCTTCGCAGCTTGTTCTGGATGATTTCGGTCCGTTTGGCGGCCTTGCCCAAATTGTCGGTCGCCTCGGAAAGCTTTTTCTGCGTCGCCTCCAGCGCGACCCCAAACCGGCCGAAATCCACTTTGATCGCC
>ERZ856578.7332-NODE-7332-length-11665-cov-3.720314_pt1 | contig 11665 bp, 8 predicted proteins | sample MGYA00514384_ERZ856578 | MGnify/ENA primary metagenome ERZ856578 (study PRJEB29103, sample SAMN06111958) | human gut metagenome | biome: human gut; feature: ankylosing spondylitis patient; material: healthy_person | host: Homo sapiens | place: China:Hangzhou...
TATTTAATATATTTTCCATATCAGTGGCAGTCGTGCTTGCCGCAGCCGCGGTCGCCGCAGGTATGACCCTCGCCTTCGTGGGAGTGGTCGTGATGGCTGCAGCGGACGTTGGGATTGTAGCCGAGCTTACCGAGAAGCAGCGCGTTCACCGCTGCATCCGCATCTCCGCTGACGTCGCCGTAGAGCTTTATGCCCGCCTCTGCAAGCGCCGTCTGAGCGCCGCCGCCGATGCCGCCGCAGATAAGAGCGTCAACGCCGTTGAGTGTCAAAAAGTCCGCCAGCGCGCCGTGACCGCTGCCGTTTGTGCCGACAACAGCCTCGCGGACGATTTTTCCGTCCTCAACATCATAGAGCTTGAACTGCTCCGTATGGCCGAAGTGCTGAAAATCTTGACCGTTTTCATAGGTAACTGCGATTTTCATGATAGGTTCTCCTTTATAGTCGTTGTCGGTTTTGCTTGTGTCTCTTTCGTTTGAGCGTGTACAGCGCCCGCAGCGCGAATGCTCACGCCCCGCGCAGATGCGGTAGCATCCGCCTGTTATGCGAAGCGGCTTTCCGTAGACAAGGCACGCAGCGATTTTTTGCCTTGCGCTCTCGTATATTTCCTGCACGGTGGAGCGGGAGATGTCCATCTGTGCGGCACATTGCTCATGGGTCAGCTTCTCTAAATCCACAAGACGTATGACCTCGTATTCGTCGAGCGCCAACAAGACAGGCTCTGTGTCCGCGCGGCCGTCGGGGGAAAAGGCATCAACTTGCGGCAAGACGCAAATTCTGCGGCACCGCGGGGGTCTCGGCATGACTGCGCCCTCCTTTTATTTACGGTATATACCGATTATATATCAGATTATATTAAAAGTCAAACGCTTTTCCTGTTGAGAATCCCGTATCTTTGAATTGACAGAGACAAGCGTTTTCTTTTCGGCTGTTGTCGAAAAGTGCAATATACGTGTTTTTTTGTGAGGCATCTGTCTGTATTTGGGATTAGAAGGCAGGCTTGTATGGCTATTTTGATGAAAAATAAGTGCTTGATTTGTGATAGTATACAAAAAAATAAGGCGGCGATAAGAATTATTGTTTTTTATATCCGGGTATTGTATAATAACATCGTAATGGAAATATTTTCTTAGGAGGGATTTGACGTATGTTTAAAAAAGTGATATCCGTAATATTGTCCGTTATTATCGCGGCTTCCGTCCTAACGATAGGTGTCGGAGCTGTTTCGGGAGATGAGCGAGTCTTGAATATTCGTATTGTAATAAGCAAAAATGCAAATTCCCTCGAGAGAGCGGCGGCGGAATTTCTGCGTGATACCGTCAGGGAATCTACAAATATCGAATATCCGATAATTACAGATTCCGAGGGGAAAAAGGGATTTGAAATCGCGGTAGGAAAGACCCGACGCTTTGATTATGATGTATCCTCGTTTGCCGACGGCGGATATGTTATAAAGAGCTATGACGGCGGAATCGCCGTTGTCGGAGCGGGAAACAGGGGGAACATTTACGGAGTTTGCAGGCTTCTCAAGGAGTTCGGAGGATACCGTTGCTTTGTCGCGGGCGATAAATTGGCGAACGGCGGAGATGCTTTGAATATCCCGAATGATGTCGATATTGAATATACTCCGTACTTCGAGTATACCGAGACGGACTGGAGACTGTCGTGGTGCGATTCACATATCTATTCCCTGTCAAACGGGCTTAGTGGCGGAGTATATAACAGAATTTCCGAGGATCTCGGCGGTACGGTTAATTATATAAATTCGTTTGCCCATACTCTAACCGCCGGATTCTGTTCTAAAGATAAATACTTTGACTCTCATCCCGAGTATTTTGCATTAAGAGACGGTAAGCGCATTCCGACTCAGCTCTGCCTTACCAATGAGTATGTTTATCATATCGTGCTTGACGAGGTTCTCGACCTGCTTAAAAACAGGCACGACCCCGAGGCCGCGCTTCAGATAATTTCGCTTACGCAGGCGGATAATCAGGATTACTGCCAATGCGAAAACTGCAAGAGGCTTGACGAAGAAAGCGAGTCGCACGCGGGCACGATGATTTCATTTGTAAACCGCATAGCCGAGCAGGTAGGCCTTATGGACTACGATAATGTTGCAATAGATACGTTTGCGTATCAGTACACGAGAAAGCCTCCGAAGAACGTAAAGCCCCTTGATAATGTTATAGTGAGGCTTTGCAGCATAGAGTGCTGCTTTACGCATACATTTGACGATCCCGACTGCGAGCGAAACACAAAATTCATGAGCGATCTTTACGGTTGGGGTAAAATATGCGACCGCGTTTATGTGTGGGATTACGCCAATAACTATAAGTATACTGTCTGCATATTCCCCGATTTCGGAGTTTTGCAGAGAAATATGCAGATTCTTTGCGAAAACAATGTCAAGGGAGTCTACGTCGAGGGCAATTATTATCTCGGAAAATGTGATGCGGAGTTCGGTGATTTGAGGTCATATCTCATCGCTTCTCTGCTGTCCGATCCTTACTGCGACTACGATAAAGCCATGCGTGAATTTTGCGATTTTTATTACGGCGCGGCGGGTAAGGAGATTGTTGAATTCATAAACAAGACGAGCGAAAACGCGAAAAAAGGACACGTCAGATGTTTCAACAGTGTTGATAAAACACTGCATTTTTCGAGAAAAGAAGTCAAGGAATGCGACGAGCTCTGGGAGAATGCGAAGAGGAATACCGCCCATGATGAGGTTGCCAACGAGCACGTAAGGCGGAGCGAAATAAGCTGGAGGGTTTGGAAAAGCTCAGTGCGCAAGGGCGAGTTTGAGTTCTTCGGCCTGTTTCCCGAGAGGATGAGGCTCTATCGCGATATATGCGATTTCGGGATTGAGAAATTCTGCGAATGGGACGACCTCGAAATGAAGCTCCCGCTTCATCTGATTCTCTCATCTCCGAACGAGTGGAAGTCCGATGTCAAGGCGACAAGCAGGGACTACGGCAATTTAATTGATGTTTGCATCCGCACTTACGATACAATAAGAGCTCTTGTCGGAAGGCTTTTTGGAAAGTGGGTCGAGCCCATAGTATAAGCTCAAAGACAATAAAAGAACCACCTACAAAACAGTAACCGCTTATCCGGATAGAATATGAAGGTTGAATAAATGTATAAAATAAGATTAATGAATTTTTGCATGGGCCGATTTGGGTATTGAATTCCGACGGGAGTTTTGTGGTTGAAGACCCGGAGACAGAACGATTGAAAAATCTGCAATCGTTTCAACAGTATTCTTTCCAAAACTCAGTGTGCAAAAGAACAGAATAAAAAATGAGCATTATCTTAGAACACTGATCATACACGGTCTGTAACACCTGAAGAGAAAGTCACCGGGTATTCTTTCAGACTGATCTGACAAAAATGCAACAGGCAACAAAATCGGGTCACGAGTTTGTGAAATTTTTTGCGATTTTCAAGCTTTTTTCAAGAAAAACTCGTTTAGTATTTCAACTGTCCGAAATAGAATGAAATTTGCCTCGGCTGCTCGGATTTTTGTTGATTTTTCCGAAGCGGTCATTGTATAATATTTATACAGATCAAGGAAAGGGGCAAAAACATGAAAACTTTATTCAAAAACGGTACTGTGTTCGACGGCAGCGGCAATGCTCCGTTTGTCGGCGACGTCCTTATTGAGGACAACAAAATTCTCAAGGTCGGCAAGTGCGACGAAGCGGCGGACGAGACGGTCGACGCAACCGGTCTTTATGTTTGCCCCGGCTTCATTGATGCCCATTCACACAACGATTTCTTCTGCGACAGGGCGGACAGCGAGAAATTTTTCAGCCCGTTCATCAGGCAGGGCATCACCACCCAGATAACCGGCAATTGCAGCTTTTCGCCGTTCGGGACGGACGAAAATTTGCCCTACATAGACAAGCTCGGCGGCGGACTCTTTGAGTCGGAATTCACTGGCAGCCTCGCTTCTTTCCGCGAGAAGCTCACGGGCAGACTCCATGTCAATATCGTGCCGCTCGTCGGTCACGGCTCGGTCCGCGCGGGTATCTGCGGCTACGACCCGACGCCGCTCACTCCGGAGCAGCTCAAAAATGAGATCGAACACGTTCATCAGGCAATGGAGGACGGCGCATTCGGCGGCTCGATGGGCTTCATGTATGAGCCTAACAGATACGCGACCAAGGAGGAGCTTTATACCTTCGCCAAGGAGATTGCGAAATACGACGGAATCCTGACCGTTCATGCGAGAGCTTGCTCGGCGGTCAGCGCATAGTATCCGCTAATCACCAAGAAATCCCACCTCGAAATAGCCCTCGACGAGATAGTTGATATTATGGAGCAGACGGGCGTTCGCACGGAGTACAGCCATCTTATCTTCACGGGCAAGAAATCGTGGAAAAAGCTCGATAAGATGCTGAATGTTTTCCACACCCTCAAAGCTCAGGGCAAGCCCATTGCATATGATAATTACGCATTTCATTACGGTGCGTCGGTCATCACCGTCGTGTTCCCCGAGTGGTATGCAAAGCTCACCAAGGAGCAGGCGAATTCACCGCTGAACCGCTTCAAGCTCAGCCTCACCATTCTTATGTACCGCAAGGTGCTCGGCATCGACTGGGAGGATATGACCGTCGCATATATCAATGACGAGCACCCCGAATACGAGGGCAAAACGGTCATTCAGCTCGCCGAAGAGGAGGGCGTAAAGCCGCTGGATATGTATCTGAAGCTCGTTGAGCTCTCCGACCGCACGGGCAGGATCTATCTTGATAAATATTACAATGACACGATCGTACGTACGCTCATGGAGGACGACATGTCGGTGTTCATGACCGACGCATGGGTCGAGGAAAAGGGGAGGCAGAATATTGCGACATTCCAGACTTTTCCGCAGTTCTTCCTGCTCGGCAGGCGCTGGAATATCGCCCCAGAGAAGATAGTCCGCAAAATGACGGGCGCAACCGCTGACCGCTACGGCATCAAGGAGCGCGGCTACCTCAGGGAGGGATACAAGGCCGATATCAGCATTGTCGATCCCGCAAAGCTCAGCGTTGACGAATCCCGCCCCGACGCAGCCCCCGGCGGCATCCACAGCGTCTATATCAACGGCAAAGCAGTCCTGAAAAACGGCGAATATCTCGGCGGCGCCAACGGCGAATTCATTCTGAAAAAGTAAACATAGTTAAATACAGTCACCGAAGGCGGCTGCTTAAAGAAAACGGCGCGGCAGATAATTCTGCTGCGCCGTTTAAACTTTTTTGATAAGAACAGTATGGGTTAATGCTTCTGAAAAATATTCGTCCGCTTCTTTGCAAGAAACGAAACGGTTTCAAAGCCGGCTTCGTTTTCGACGGAGCAGCCCCCAAAAAGGCGGCGCAGCAGCGCGGACTGCAATCGTCAACCATATAGCGGAATAGGAATCCGGCTGCTATATTTTGCGGTGCTTATGCTTCCTGATGATTGGCAATTGATCGCAAATTTGAGCTGTTCGCACTGCGGTAATCTTTGGGTGTCTGTCCCGTTTCGTTTTTGAAAACGCGGTTAAAGTTTCTGATGGTGGAGAATCCGCATTTCATTGCTATTTGTGTCACGTCCTCGTCGGAGTTTTTCAGCAGCTCGCAGGCGAATTGTATGCGGTATTTGTTGACGAACGAGGCGAAATCCATGTCGAAATTCCTGTTGAAGAAAGAGGACAGGTAGCTGTAATCGTAGCCGAATTCCTTTGCTATGTCCTGAAGCTTCAGCTTTTTGGTGAAATTGTTTTGAATATACATTGAGAGGGAGTTGGTGAGTGCGAAATAGGATTCATCGATTTTTTCTATCTCGCTCTGTTCAAACACGGCGGCGCAAAGTCTGTAAAGAACAGCCTGTTTTGCAAAAATACTTCTGCTCTCGTCCGTCAAAATATCAATGTCGTCTCTGCCGTCGAACGAAAACCGCGTGTTTGAAAACGACTTCATCTTTGTTTTCTCGTAAAACAAGGAAACAAGGTCGGTTGAAAAAACGCAGAGATAATCCTCGCTCTCCTCGGGCGTGGAGTAAGAATGAATATACCCCGGCAGTATGAGCATTCCCTCGCCGTTGTGCAATTCGTATTTTGTGTTGCCCACCTCGCACACAAGGCAGCCGCCCAAACAAAACACTATTTCATAGTTGCAGTGCGTGTGCTTTTGAAAGTTCAGATTTTTGTCCACCTGATTATAAAGATACTCACCTTTTACGCTTCTGTGCCCTTCGTAAATAACCATGAATCAACCACCGCACAAATATATTTCCACTATTATAAAACATATTTCTGTTATTATCAAGATGTATCTTGTATAATGGATATAGAATAAAACAAAAATATGTCTGAAAAGGAGCGTTAATTATGAATTACAACGAAGCGGTAAGCTTATATCAAAAATCTCCGACGAGCGAAACGCTGAAGGAGGTCTGTCGGCAGCTGTGCAGCGAATTGACTCTAAGAGAAAAGCTGAAAATGCTTTCGGGCAGGCAGTTTGCTCAGCGAAACTGCTACGATTTGATAACCAAGGGCAAAAAGTACAATCACCGTCCCTGCCTTGCGGGCGGAGTCAAGCGCCTTGGAATTCCGGCGATAGCTTTTTCGGACGGGCCCCGCGGCGTTGTTATGGGCAACAGCACCTGCTTCCCCGTTTCCATGGCAAGGGGAGCCACATTCAACGACGACCTTGAATACGAGGTCGGCACCGCTATAGCAAAAGAGGCTATAGCCGGAGACGCCAACTATTTTGCCGGCATATGCATTAATCTTCTGCGCAATCCCCGCTGGGGCAGAGCGCAGGAAACATACGGCGAGGATCCGTTTTTGCTCGGAAAAATGGGCGCCGCGCTGACGTGGGCTGTGCAGGATAACGGTGTTATTGCCTGCCCGAAGCACTTTGCCTGCAACAGCATTGAAAATATCAGATTTTCGGTAGATGTTCATGCGGATGAAAAGACCTTGCAGGAGGTGTATTTCCCTCATTTCAAGAAGTGCATTGACGCGGGTGCCATGTCTATCATGGGCGCATATAATCTTTTGAGAGGCGAGCACTGCTGCGAGAGCAGGTATTTGCTCACGGATATTCTGCGCGGCCGGTGGCATTTTGAGGGCTTTGCAATTACCGATTTTCTCTTTGCGTTGAGAAACGGAGAAAAGGCAATAAAAGCCGGCATGGATGTGGAGATGCCGATGAAAATACTTTATACCGCGCTGCCGATCTATTTAAAGAGCGGAAAAATATCGCAGCGGGATATCGACACGGCGGTTCAAAATGTCTTGGCAGGCTTAATAAAAATAACGCCCAAAATCAAGCGCCAATCCAAAGATGTTATCGCGTGCAAAGCCCATGCGATGCTTGCAAAAAAGGTTGCGTGCGAGGGCACGGTTTTGCTGAAAAACAACGGCATACTTCCGCTTAAAAATATCAAAAAAATCGCCGTTGTCGGGCGGTATGCCAACAAAATCAATGTCGACGACCACGGCTCGAGCAGCGTTGCGAGTCCGTATACCGTAACGCCGTATGAGGGTCTTTGCAATGCGTTCGGAAAAGAAAATGTCGTGCTTTGTGAGAGCCTCGATATATCTTCAAGGCTGGATGAAATAAAAGACTGCTCCTGCGTTTTGATTTGCGTGGGCAGCGACTATAAGCAAGAGGGCGAGAATCTTGCAAACTTCTCAAGCAATGACGATGCGGCGGAAAAAGTGCACGGCGGCGACAGATATTCGCTGCGTATCCCGTCGAACGAGGTGGCGCTCATTCACCGTATCTGCGCAAGCTGCGAGAATACGATAGTCGATATTGTCGGCGGAAGCGCCTATATTATCGAGGAGTGGAAGAACGAGGCATCAGCGATACTTCATTCTTTTTACAGCGGAATGGAGGGCGGAAACGCGCTTGCGGATATCCTGACGGGCAAAGCGGTTCCGAGCGGTCATCTGCCGTTTACAATTGCCGAGGACGAGAACGATTATCCGAAGTTCCTGTTCCCCGGAGATAAAACCAGGGTTATCGATTACGGCTACTATCACGGCTATACGCTGCTCGACAAGGAGGGCAAAAAGCCCGCGTTCCCGTTCGGCTTCGGTCTGTCCTATACCGAGTTTGAATATTCCGACGTACATATTGAAAACAGCGGCGACAGCATAGCTGTATCGCTGAAAATCAAAAATATCGGCAGCTTCGACGGAAAGACGGTCGTTCAGGTTTATACGGGAGCGGACGGGGATCATCCCGTAAAGCTTCTCAAGGGATTCAGGAAAATCAATGTCCCGACAGGGGAAGAAGTCGAGGAGACCGTAACCGTTTACAAAGACGACCTTAAATTCTATGACGAAAAGAGCGGAGAATGGTATTTAGAGGATAAATATACATTCTATGTCGGTCAGGACAGCGAGGACGCGATGCGCCGCAAGCTCGAGGTCACTGTTTGATTAATTAAGAATATATGAGAAAGGCAGACTGATATTATGGAATATTTTGATTTTGTAAAGAAAGTAAATTATGAGGGAGAGCAAAGCTCAAACCCGCTCGCGTTTAAATTTTATGACCCCGACAGAGTGATACTCGGCAAAAAAATGAGCGAGCATCTGCCGTTTGCCATGGCGTGGTGGCATAACTTGGGTGCGAGCGGCGCGGATATGTTCGGCGTCGGCACGGCGGATAAGTCGTTCGGAGCAGCTCCCGGCACTATGGAGCACGCAAGGGCAAAGGTGGACGCGGGCTTTGAGTTCATGCAAAAGCTCGGAATCAAATATTTCTGCTTCCACGATGTCGATTTAGTCCCCGAGGATAAAGACATAAATGTTACAAACGCGCGCCTTGATGAAATTTCGGATTATATCCTTGAAAAGATGAACGGCACGGACATAAAGTGCCTTTGGGGAACTGCGAATATGTTCGGCAATCCGAGATTTATGAACGGCGCAGGCAGCACCAACGATGTCAATGTCTATTGTTTTGCCGCTGCGCAAATAAAAAAAGCGCTCGATATTACCGTCAAGCTCGGCGGCAGGGGCTATGTGTTCTGGGGCGGAAGAGAGGGCTACGAGACTCTGCTGAACACCGATGTTAAATTTGAGCAGGAAAACATAGCGTCTCTTATGCACATGGCCGTGGAGTACGGCAGAAGCATCGGCTTTGAGGGCGATTTCTATATCGAACCCAAGCCGAAGGAGCCCATGACGCATCAGTACGATTTCGACGCGGCGACGGCGATAGGCTTTTTGAGGCAGTACGGACTCGATAAGGATTTCAAGCTGAATATTGAAGCCAATCACGCGACCCTCGCCGGTCACACCTTCCAGCATGAATTAAGAATTTCCGCCATAAACGGTATGCTCGGCTCCATAGACGCGAATCAGGGAGATCTCCTTTTGGGCTGGGACACCGATGAATTCCCGTGTGATGTTTACAGCGCGACGATGTGTATGTATGAGGTTCTCAAAAACGGCGGACTTACGGGCGGATTTAACTTTGACGCCAAAAACCGCAGGACGAGCAACACCGCGGAGGATATGTTCTACGGCTACATTCTCGGCATAGACACGTTCGCCCTCGGTTTAATAAAGGCCGCCGAAATCATAGAGAGCAAAACGGTTGACGGATTTATCGAGGAAAAATATGCTTCTTTCAACTCGGAATTAGGTCAAAAAATCAGGAGCGGAGAAGCGACGCTTTCGCAGCTGTCCGAGCTTGCCTGCGAGAAAAAGTCCTGCGAGACGCCCTGCTCCGGCAGACAGGAAAAAATTCAAGGTGAAATAAATCGAATTCTGTTTAAATGAGGTGCGGTAAATGGATTATTTCATAGGGCTCGATATAGGAACCTCGTCGGTAAAGGGAATGCTGCTGAGCGAAAACGCGATAGTCAAAACGGCGGAAAGAGAGTATCCCGTATATTATCCCAAAGACGGCTGGAGCGAGCAAAACCCGCAGGATTGGTATGACGGGAGCATATCCGTAATAAAAGAGCTTGTGTCCGATATCGATAAAAACAGCGTTGCATCTGTCAGCTTTTCGGGGCAGATGCACGGCCTTGTCGTGCTCGACGAAAACGACAATGTGATCCGCCCCGCCATTTTGTGGAATGACAGCCGAAGCTCGCGTGAAACCGAATATCTCAATAATGTTATCGGCAAAGAGACGCTCCAGCAAAACACGGGAAACATCGCGTTCTCCGGCTTCACCGCGCCCAAAGTGCTTTGGCTCAAAAACAATGAGCCGGAGAATTTTCAAAAGACGGAAAAAATCATGCTTCCCAAGGACTATGTGGCATACAGGCTCAGCGGAGTGTTTGCGACCGACTGCTCCGATGCGGCGGGCACACTGTATTTTGACACGAAAAACCGCTGCTGGTCTGAGACCATGCTGTCCGTGCTCGGCATAAGCGAAAAGAATCTGCCGAAGGTGTATGAGAGCTATCAGACGGTAGGAACGCTCAAAACATTCGTTGCCGACGAGCTGGGACTGAACGAAAACGTCAAAATAGTTATCGGAGCGGGCGACAATGCGGCGTCCGCCGTAGGAACGGATACAATTAAAAGCGTCTGCGTTTTGCCGCCGCTGAAGTCAAACGTGCCGCTGTCCATATTGGTATGCGTACCCGTATGCGTAATAGTGGGACTTATCGCGGTAAGGTCTGTTCCCACCGGCAGATTCAGGGTGATCGTTCTGTTTTCCTCGTCGATCTTGCCGTATCTGGTCACACCGTCCGCCGTTGTTACTGAAAAGGAACTTGCGACCGTATAGGGATCACCCTCTTCGACCACAACGGTCCAGTAGGCAGACAGATCCGCGCCCATGTCAAAGCCATATTCACTCGATTGAGAAACGCCGTCATAGACAATGCCGGCTGTTCTTTCCCACGGAGTGACATTGTATACCACTTTGCCGCTTTTCAACGTACCGGCAACCTGTGAGATCTTGAGCCAATCGGATAATTCAATGGTAGGTGCAGGCAACTTGGTAAAATCCGTGCCTTGCGGAAAACGAATAGTAACCGTCTTGCTCGCCGTATCCACTACGCCCACGGAATCCCCCACCGCGTACCGATCAATGGCCGGTTCCGTGATGCGGTTTTTTTCTACAAAATCAAGGTAGTACGGCGCGGCGACCTCAACCAGCGCCTGATAATAGGCCTTGCTGTAGTAGCGCAGTTGTTCGACAACATTTGGGTTATACGCATCATACTCCAGTACCTTGCGCATAACATCTTCCGCGTCGGCACTGTTCCAGTCATGGTATTCAAAGAGCGCCATACCGCCATCGGGGTAGTTCTCGGCGCTCTTTGCAACTGAAAAGCCAATGCTCCGTGCGGTCTGATAGAGCATATTGAACTGCACGGGCTGATAGTCGCCCACAGCAAGAGAACCGCTGTTGCGAGCCTGATACATCGCCTCCAGCTTGGCGCTGTACGCTCTGAACAGGTTCGTCAGCGGCTCCACCAGATAGTCGATGATCTCATTGACCTCTTCATCTGTATTCTTGCTATTATTTTGGGCTGGCTCCGCGATAATATAGAATGGATATTCGCGTCCGTCCGCAGCTGTGGCCGTATACAGGACGGGAGAGGAATGATCTGCTGGTAGGCTTTCCCGACAGGTAAACGTCGTGCTGGAAATCACGGTCTTCCCCTCGTAGTCACTATAAAAGCTGGCAGGGGAAAACGTAGCGCTTCC
>ERZ856578.7339-NODE-7339-length-11651-cov-8.982979_pt1 | contig 11651 bp, 10 predicted proteins | sample MGYA00514384_ERZ856578 | MGnify/ENA primary metagenome ERZ856578 (study PRJEB29103, sample SAMN06111958) | human gut metagenome | biome: human gut; feature: ankylosing spondylitis patient; material: healthy_person | host: Homo sapiens | place: China:Hangzhou...
AAAAAACTCCTCTCATTACAGGGCGGTCCACACCCAATAAATCAAGGAGTTTATAGGTTCTGTCAAAAACAGTTTATCGTTTTGAATGTTGGCTCACGGCCGTAAATCTTGTATAACCGCATTTGCCGCCGTTTCTCGCTGTGCTTCAAAAACGGCTGTGTCAAACCGTTTTCACGCCGTGCGGTGGCTCTTTTTGTCCAGCCGCATCTTGTCCGCTATCATGGCGATGAATTCCGAATTCGTCGGCTTGCCCCGCAGGTTGTGGATCGTATAGCCGAAATAGCTGTTCAGCGTGTCCACATCGCCGCGGTCCCACGCCACCTCAATGGCGTGGCGGATGGCCCGCTCCACACGGCTGGCCGTGGTGCCGTTGCGCTTTGCGATCTCCGGATACAGGCGCTTTGTAACGCTGTTGATATAATCCTGGTTTTCCATTGTCATCAGGATGGCGTCCCGCAGGAACTGGTAGCCCTTGATGTGCGCAGGCACGCCGATCTGGTGCAGGATCTCCGTCACGGTGCACTCGTCGTCCACCACAGGCTGTGCAGCCGCATGGCGGCCCGCCGCCGTGCGGGCACGCGCCGCCAGCACCTCGGGGTCAAAGGGTTTTTGGAAGTAGAACGAAAAGCCTTTTTTCATCATTTCGCTTTCCAGCGCATCGTCCGTGAAACTGCCGGTGACGAAAAACACGGTCTTTCCGCCGCCTGCTTCGTCGTACCGCTGTTTTACCGTCAGCGCGTCCAGGCCAGGCATGAACGCATCCAGCAGCACGGCATCCGGCTTTTCCGCCGAAAGGGCCGCCAGCGCCTTCGCACCGTCCTTTTCACACACTGTCACCGCGATGTCCTGCGCCGCCAGCGTCTCGGCGCACAGCCTGGTAAGCTCCGGGGATAATTCCGTCATCAGCAGTTTAACTTGTTCCATTTTTTCGTTCCTCCATATGGTTATTTCTCTCAGGTTCGAGGGTTTCCCGCTCATTTCCTCAACGACCTAAATTCTACCATATATTCCCATATAATGCAACAGTTTCCATGAAAAAATTTCCATATTTGGTAAGAAAAATCTGTTTCGACACAAAATACAGTGGTTTGGCAAAAGCCGCTGTTTCCGGCCCAAAAACGCGCAGCACCGCACATCCCGGGCTTTTTCGCGCTTTTTTTACGCCGCCTCGCGCTGGGCCGCCGCATCTGCAGACTGCACCATATTTTCCGCAAAAATGCCGTAGCCCCGGGTGGGGTCGTTTACCAGCACATGCGTCACCGCGCCCACCAACCGGCCGTCCTGCAGGATGGGGCTGCCGCTCATGCCCTGCACGATGCCGCCTGTGGCGGTGAGCAGGCGGGGGTCTGTCACGCGCACCACCATGTTGCGGTTGGGATTGTCAGACGAAAGAGCGATTTTTTCAATGACGGCGGTATAACGCTTCGGCTCCTGGCCTTCAATGGTCGTAATGATTTCCGCATCTCCGGTATTGACCTCCTGCGCCAGAGCGACCTCTGCTTCGATGCCTTTCATATAGCTTTTCACACTGCCGTAAACGCCAGTCTCGCCGTTCACGGTGATGGTCCCCGTCGGCACGCTGGTAAGGAAACGGCCTTTCAGCTCGCCGGGGCTGCCGGCGCTGCCCGCCACCGCGCCCGTGATCTCCACCGGCACGATTTCGCCCTTGAGCAGCGAGATCGTGGTGCCCGTATCCACATCGTGGATGGAATGACCCAGGCCCGCGAAAGTGCCCGTGGTGTTGTCCACAAAAGTGAGCGTGCCGATGCCTGCGGAAGAATCCCGCACCCACATGCCTGTGCGCCAACTGTCGGTGGTGGAATCCTTCACAGCGGTAAGCAGCACGGATTTCTCCACGCCGTCCCGCACATAGACCACCTCGGCGGGCGCGCCCGCCAGTCCCTGCAGCGCCGCCGCCACATCCTCATTTGTTTTGGTGTCCCTCCCCGCGATGGAGGTAATAACGTCGCCCATGCGCAGGCCGGCCGTTTTGGCCGGATTCTGATACCCCGTGGACGTGTAAATATCGCTGAAGCCTACTACCATCGCGCCGTTGGCGAACATTTTGATGCCGAAGGGCGTACCGCACACCTGTACCACACGCCGCTCCACCACCTGCGCGCGCACGGTCTTTACCGGCACGATTCCCGCGATGGTAAGATCCGCGTTATAGGACGAGCCCCCCGAAAGGCCCGCCACCTCGCCTGTGGATGCGGCCGCGGCCGCGCGCACGAACGGCATGCCCGCAATGGCAATGTCCCCGCCCGCCGTCACAAGAAAGGTGTCGGGCAGAAGCGTGCCGATGTACAATGCGAAGATAAATACGATCACCACGCATCCGGACGTGATAAAGCAGCTCCATTTGATAAATTTTTCCAAAGTGGTTCCCTCCCTTGCGCCCGCGGCCCGGCAAACGCCCTCCCGCCACTGTATGCGCAATGTTCCGTTTTTGTTAGTATTCGCACGGAAACAGGGAAATAAACACGGGAAAAACACTCTGTACACGAAAAAGCGCGCCGGACGAAGAATTCGTCCAGCGCGCTCCGATGCTTTTTTACAGGAACAGCTTTTTGACGCGCCGCAGCACGGCCATGATGACCGGCCCCGCCAGCACCGCAATGGCAACAGGCACAAGGTCCGCGCCCAGCACGGCCGCCGTGCCGAAAAAGCCTTGGACCATGGGCAGATACACGCTGACTACCGTTGCGGCCACGGAGGTAAATGCCGCCGCCAGCAGCGCCGGGTTGCCACGGAAGTCCAGCCCCTCTCCCCTGCATTCAAAAATATGCAGCATCTGGGAAAACACAATGGTCAAAAAGCACGCGCTGCGGGCAACGATCAGGTCTCCGCTGGTGGCTAGAACGGCCCAGTATGCCCCGCAGGAGGCCATGCCCAGCATCATGCCGCGTATGACGATGGTGCGCGCCAGCCCGTGGGCGAACAATCCCTCCGTTTTTGGGCGCGGCTTGCGCTTCATAATGTCGCGGGCCGGCGGCTCCATGCCCAGCGCGATGGCGGGCAGGCCGTCGGTGAACAGGTTCACCAACAGGATCTGGATGGGCAGCAGCGTCACGGGCAGATGCAGCAGCATGCCGAACAGCATTCCCAGCACCTCGCCCAAATTGGAAGTGAGCAGGAACCGGATGAACCGGCGGATGTTCTGGTAGATGACGCGGCCCTCCTCCACGGCGGCCACAATGGTTGCGAAATTATCGTCCAGGATGACGACGCCCGAAGCCTCCTTCGTCACGTCCGTCCCCGTGATCCCCATGGCGACGCCGATATCCGCCTCTTTTACGGCCGGAGCGTCATTGACGCCGTCTGCCGTCATTGGGGAATGCCACCTGGCAGGACGGCATATGTACTCTCCCCCGCTGCGTCCGCGCTGCGCGGGTCAAAACCTCCAGCGTATCTCCAGCGGAACGGGCCTGCGCTGGCGCTCCGGCCTGCCCACCAGCACGGCCTCCACCATACATTCGGCCATCTCGTCCGTCAGCACATCGGCCCGGGCATATTTTTTCACCAGCTGCTCCGCCGTCACGCACTGCGCCGCCTGCTCCGCCGCCGCACCGCGTTCCCGCTCCGCCGCCGCCAGCTCTTTTCCCAATCGGGCGATCTCCGCCTCAAACGCAGCGCTCAGCTCCGCGAACTGTGCAGCCGTGACAGCGCCGTCCACGCGGTCCTCATACAGCGTTTTGCGGCAGGCGCGCTGGCGTGCCAGCGCCTGCTCCAGCCGGGCGGCGCGCAGCGCCAGCTGTTCCTGCCTGTGCGCCGCAGCCTCCGGCGGACGCAGATGCCGCGCCAGATATTCCCGGTCCAGATACCGCGCCATGCAGTCCTGCAGCGCCTCCAGCACACACTGCGCGGCCTCGTCCCGCCGGATGCTCACACCCGGGCAGCGCTCCGGGGCCACAGCGTGGGTGCGGCACCGCAGGTATTTTCCCGCACGGCCGTATTTGCTTTGCAGCTTTCCGCCGCACAGCGCGCAGCGGCATTTTCCCGCCAGCGCGTCCCGCCTGCCTTCCCTGCGCTGCTCCGCTCCCCCCTCCGCCAGCTTCCGCTGAACGGCCTCCCATGTTTCCGTGTCGATGACCGCCGCATGGGTTCCCTGCACCACGGCCCGGCGCTCGGGCGGCAAGCGGCGCAGTCGCTTGCTTTTGTAGCTGATTTTCTCGTTGACATGCTGCACAGTGGTTCCTGTGTACACCTGCTTTTTCAGGATGCCCAGCACGGTGGAATCGCTCCAAAGCTCTGCCAGCGCGGTGGAGCGGCCCCGGTTGAAAGCCGGGTTGTTCTGCTTTTTGTATGCGCTGGGATTCGGCACCTGTTCCCGGTTGAGCTGTGCCGCAATGCGTGAAGCGCCCCAGCCGGAAAGGTACAGCGCATAGATGCGCCGCACCACCGCCGCCGCCGGCTCGTCCACAAGCAGGCGGTGTTTGTCCTTCGGGTCCTTCCGGTATCCGTAAGAGGCAAAGCTGCCCACGAACTCCCCCTGCCGCCGCTTTGCGTCCAGCACGGTGCGGATATTCTGGGACATATCCTCCAGATACCATTCGTTCACCAGCCCGTTGATCTGCCTGGCCTTTTTGTTGCCACGATTTGCGGTGTCGGCGTTGTCGGCATAGCCCACAAAGCGTACGCTCCATTCCACGAACAGGCCGTGGATGTATTTTTCCACCAGCTCCATCTCGCGGGTGAAGCGGCTCTGGCTTTTGCACAGCACGATGTCGAAGCAGCCCCTGCGCGCATCCTCCAGCAAACGGTTGAACTGGGGGCGTTCCCTGTCGCTGCCCGTATAATCGTCGTCGCTGTAAATATTGTATATCTGCCAGCCTTGCTCTACCGCGTACCGTACCAGCATGGACTTCTGGTTCTGGATGCTGCGGCTGTCCTGCCCGGGGTCTGCCTTGTCCGCGTCCTCCTCCGACAGGCGGCAGTAAATGGCGGCGCGCGGCGCATCGCCCGCGGCCCTGCTCTGCATATCCATTCCCCTCCCTCTGCCGGTGCGGGTCCGTCGCGTCAGGGAGCCTGCGCGGCGCGCTGTTCGGAACGCTCAATGACCTGCAGCCAAAGCTCATTGAAGCGCAGCCTGCGCGCTTCCTCCTCAGGCTCAGTCTCCCGCTTCGCTGTCTCCTGCGGTTCCATGCGACACGTCCCCTTTTCCGGTGTTTTGTTAAACGGTATGCACCGACGCTGTGGGATATGCTCGGCGGCCATGTGTGCAAAAAACGCCCCGCGCCGGTATACAAACGGCGCGGGGCGTTACATTCTTCTTATTCTTTTTCCCGGGGCTTGCGGTGCGCGGCGCGCCATGCTTCGATCTGTGCCAGCCGCTCGGCCACACGGGCTTCGCTGCCCTGCTCCGTGGGCACATAGTAGTGCCGGCCCTGCAAAGAATCCGGCAGACACTGCATATCTGTCAGCTTGTCCTGTGCGTCGTGGGCATACTGGTACCCCTCACCGTAGTGCAGCTCTTTCATCAAACGTGTGGGCGCGTTGCGGATGACCAGCGGCACCGGCTCGTCCAGCATTTCCAGAGCGTCCTTTTTTGCGGTCTCGTAAGCTTTGTACAGCGCATTGGATTTGGGTGCGGCGGAAAGGTACACCGCCGCATGCGTCAGATGTACCGTACACTCCGGCATACCCAAAAAGTGGCACGCCTGATATGCCGCCACGCAGATCTCCAGCGCACGGCTGTCGGCCAGGCCCACATCTTCGCTGGCAAAGCGCACCAGGCGGCGCGCCACATACAGCGGGTCCTCCCCCGCCTCCAGCATCCGGGCCAACCAGTATACCGCAGCGTCCGGGTCGCTGTTGCGCATGGATTTGTGCAGCGCTGAGATAAGATTGTAGTGCTCCTCGCCGTGCTTATCATACAAAAGAGATTTTTTCGATATACACTGCTCCAGCGTTTCCATGGGCACAACGGTGCTTCCGTCGGGCAGGATGTCACCGTTGAGCACCACCATCTCCAACGTATTCAGCGCCGTGCGCGCGTCCCCGTTGGCAAAATTGGCGATCATCTCCAGCATGCCCTCTGCCAGCTCCACCCGCCTGCCGCCGAAGCCGCGCGGGTCTGTCAGCGCCCGGCGCAGCAGCTCCGTAAGCTCCCCGGCCGAAAGACCGTGCAGCACAAACACCTTGCACCGGGACAAAAGCGCCGAGTTGATCTCGAACGAAGGGTTTTCCGTGGTGGCGCCGATGAGGATGATGCTTCCCTTTTCCACAAAGGGCAGAAACGCATCCTGCTGCGCTTTGTTGAAGCGGTGGATCTCGTCCACGAACAGGATGGTCTGTTCGCCGAAGCGGCGGTTCGCCTCGGCCGTCTGCATCACTTCCTTGATCTCTTTGATACCGCTTGTCACGGCGCTGAAATCAATGAAATTTGCCTTCGTCCTGTTGGCGATGATGCGCGCAAGCGTCGTTTTGCCCACGCCAGGCGGCCCCCAGAACACCATGGAGGGCACACGGTCGCCGTCTATGAGCTGGCGCAGCACCTTGCCCTCGCCCAGAAGATGCCTCTGGCCCGCAAATTCCTCCAGGGTGCGCGGGCGCATCCTGCTGGCCAGCGGCCGCCCCGTGTCTGTTTCCCCAAACAATGTCTGTTGTATCATACGCCGTGCCTCCCCGCTCTTTCCCGTGTTTTGCCGGCCGCGCAGGCGGCCGGTGTGCGTTCATTTTATCATATCCGTCACGGAAGCTCTATGCCCGTATCCGCCTGGAGCACGCCGGTGACAACGCCGATACACCGCAGTACGTCTCCCGCGCGCACCGTAACGTTGGATACGCTGCGGTTGATCGTGTCCAGGCGGCACAGGCCCCGCGCCTGATACAGGCGGCGGACATAGCTCGCTTCTCCCAGCGCAAAAACACCGATCTCACCATGGAGCGCCCGCCCCCGCCGCACCCCCAGCACAGCGCCCTGGGGATACAGGGGTTCCAGCGCCGCGCTCCACATCGCCACGGCAAAATCGGCCTCACGGGCGGCCGGACAATCGCGCACCCGGATGCGCTGCGCCGTCATCGTCCCAATGGACACAGCGCTGTCCATCGGAAAAGACGGCAGATAGCAGAACAGCTCCCGCGTCGGGCCGCCTTCCCTATGCTCCGCGCGCATCTCATACATTGTCTCCAGTGTTTTTGTGAAAAAATCGCGCTCATAGGTGCTAAGCTCCCGCAGCATCTCCAGCATGTCCCGCTCCCGGGCGCTGATGGCAAACATCCCCTGTTCCTCCACATATGCGCCCACCTCGAATTCAGTGCCCAAAACAGCCGCATCGGTAAAATAGCGCACAGGCACGCCGAACGCCCGCGCCACACGCTCCATCGTCTCCAGGGCGGGACGCCGGGTCGCCCCATTCAGCAGCTTATTCAACGTTCCCGTCGCTACGCCGGAACGCTGGGACAGCATTTCTGTCGTCAGGCCGTCTCGTTTTTTCAGGTAAGCCATGCGTTTGGCCAGGTTCATCTGCTGCACCTCCCCGTTCCACTTTAACCGCAAACGGTTAATTATGCAAGCGGATTCGTCAAATTTCGCCTTAATAATTGACAAAAAAAGGAAACTCCGTATGATGATACCTATATCAGAAGATATCAACACGGAGGAGGAACTCGGAACAATGAACCTGGAAGCCCCTGTATACGAGTGTTATTCTCATGGAGCGGCCTTTGGCGTTCGCCTGCCGTCCGGCGAACAGACGGCGGCGCTGTTTGCGGACATCCGCGCCGCCCAGGCCGTTGCGGACTATTTTACCGCGGTGGAACTTGCGCCGGAGCATTTGTCCTGCGTGATGGAAGACCTGTGCTATGCCGTCCGCACGCTGCCGCGCCCGTTCACCTACGCGGAGCTGTCCGGCCTTCATGCGCCGGACTGAACGCGCTCTGTTCAAAACAAAAAACGCGGGACACAGCCAAAGGCCGTGTCCCGCGTTTCAGCTTGGTGAAAAAGCTTCGCTTTTGCGCCAAGCTGCCTACGAACAGGGCCTGCGGCCCCGTTCGCCGCGCACGGCGCGGGGTTATTTTAAATGAAAAAGGGGTTCACCACCCCTTTTTCAAACTTTTTCCCCGGACGCTTCTTTTCCTTCTTTGCATTTTTTGACGGTCTGAAACGCGGGACACAGCCAAAGGCCGTGTCCCGCGTTTTTCCATTGCTCCTGCTCCGCAATAAAAGCCCATCCCGATGGCCTGAGACGGCCGCCGCCCGTCTCAGGCGGTGCGCATGTCCTCCAGCCGCTTTGCGCTGGTATGCGCGATGGGTTCCCATTTTTCCTGCTTTTTCACAAAGCTCAGCAGCGTGAGCACCATCTGGCTCATCAGAAACACCCAATAGGCCAGAATGCCCTTGGCCATGCCGGAAAGCGATTCATTCTTCAGCGCCACGGTGAACGCGGCGAATACCGCCGAGCCCACCACGCTTGCCACAAAGCCTCCGGCCGTCATCAGCGCCGCCAGCATCATGCCGTGCAGCATAATGCCGCCGAAGGTGATGCCGCTGCCCAACAGCGTGAGCACCAGCCCCGCGATCCCCAGCACTACGCTGGCAAGCTGCACCATCGGCACGAGAAACGTGAGGTACATGTCCAGGCAGATCAAGCTGCCGTGCAGTACAAAGCTGCTGAACAGGCCGTGGCCGTAGTTCTGCAGCCCCTGCAGGCTGCCGGTCGTCCAGCGGCGGCGCTGCTTCCAGCTCTGGCGGAATGTAAGGGGCTGCTCGTCATAGATGAGGGCCTCGGGCACAAAGTGCACACGTTCGCCCAGCATGGCGCACTGGGCGCTGAATTCATAATCCTCTGTCATGGTAACCGTGTGCCAGCCGCCCAAACGGCGCAGCAGCGCAGTGGTAACGGCAAAGCCGCTTCCGTTCACCAGCGCGGAGAGGTGCAGCGCGCTGCGCGCACCATTGTAGAAACGGTTCAGCATCCAGTAGCAGATAGAATAACAGCCGGAGATCGCGCTCTGTTCGGGATTCTTGCTGTCGCGGAAACCCTGCGCCACCTGTGCGCCGCTCACCAGCGCATCGTTCATACGCGCCAGGAACTGGCCGTCCACCAGATTGTCCGCATCAAAAACGCACATGGCATCGAACTCCTCCGCCAGCACGATTTTATCCACCACCTGGGTGAGCACCTCGCCCTTGCTGCGGATGACGCCCTCCGGACGGAAAATGCGCGCGCCGCGCCCGGCAGCCACTGCCTCGGTGTCGTCGGTGCAGTTGTTGGGCGCGACGATCACCTCATACAGCTCGCGGGGATAATCCTGCCCATACAGGCTGTCCACCAGATGGCCGATCACCGCCGCCTCGTTGCGTGCCGCCACCACAAGTGCAAAGCGTTTTTCAGGCTTCGCCTGGGGCGCCGCAGGCAGTTTTTTGCGCAGGCCGAACAGTGCGACCACACCGAAATAAACGGCGTACAGGCAAAGCGGGATGCTCAGCACAAAAACGATCCGTGTCAGAATCAAAGTCACCATTTGGGGTTCATCTCCTTTAAAGGGCCGAAGCCCGGTAAATTCCGTGTTTTTTTCATTCCATGCCTATAATACGAGACAGCGGTCGATTTGTCTGCAAAATCGGGAGAAATTTTCAGAAAAAATTTCTCTCGGCATAGCGCGGCGCATTTTTTCATAAGTTTTAGCAATCATGGGCCTCTTTGCCCAAATCAAAAAAGGGGAGAAACGCATGCTGCAAAACACATCTGTGGGCTTGTCCGAAGCCGAGGCAAAAGCCCGCCTTGCGAAAGTGGGCGAAAACCGCCTGCGCGGGAAAAAGGGAGCCAGCGTGGCCGCCATGTTCTTCTCGCAGTTCAAGGACCTGATGATCCTGATCCTGGCGGCGGCCACGCTCATCTCTGTGCTGATGGGCGAGGGCACAGAAGCCATTACCATTATAATCATCGTGCTGATGAACGCCACCATGGGCTTTCTGCAGGAATACCGCACGGAAAAAACGCTGGAAGCACTGAAAGAGCTTTCGGCGCCCACGGCGCGGGTGCGCCGCAGCGGCAGGGAACTGGAGGTCGGCGCGCGCACCGTGGTGCCCGGCGACGTGCTGCTGTTCGAGGCCGGCGATAAGGTAGCGGCGGACTGCACGCTGCAAACCGGTGTGCAGGTATCGTGCAACGAGGCCATGCTCACGGGCGAGAGCCTTCCCGCCGCAAAGCAGCCCGGAGACAGACTGTACATGGGCTGCATCGTGATGACGGGCCGGGGCGAAGGCGTGGTGACGGCCACCGGCATGGAGACCGAGATGGGAAAGATCGCCGGGATGATGGAAACCGCCGGCGAGGAGCCCACCCCCCTGCAGCTCAAGCTCAAACAGCTGGGACGGTTCGTGGCCGTGGCCTGCGTCACCATCTGTCTGGCCGTCGGCTTCCTGGGCTTTTTGCAGGGCAACGATTTTCTGGAGATGCTTCTCACAGGCATCTCCCTCGCCGTAGCCGCCATCCCCGAGGGCCTGCCCGCCATCGTAACCATCACGCTGGCGCTCAGCGTCAACCGCATCCTGCGGCGCGGCGCCGTCATCCGCAAGCTGCACGCTGTGGAAACACTGGGCTGCGCAGGCGTTATCTGCACAGACAAAACCGGCACCATCACGCAGAACAAAATGACGGTACAGCGCATCTGGGTGCCCGGGCGCACACTGAACGTCTCGGGCAGCGGTTACAGGGCGCAGGGCGCCGTGGAGGAAAACGGCCGTCCCGTACAGGCCGCGCGGGACGCGGCACTGGGGAGGCTGTGCGAGGCCGCCTCCCTGTGCACCACCGCGCACATCACCCGCGCCAAAGACGTCTACGACGTGATGGGCGACCCGACCGAGGTTGCCGTGCTGGTGGCCGCCGCCAAGGCCGGCGTAACAAAAGAGGCGCTGCTGCAGCAATATACCGTCATAGGCGAAAACCCATTCGACGCCGCACGCAAACGCATGAGCGTGACCGTGAGCGGTCCCGGCGGCGTACGCCTGCTGTGCAAGGGCGCGCCCGATATGCTGCTGGCCCGCTGTACGCATATCGAAACCCCCGCAGGTCCGCGGCTGCTGGCCCCGCGGGACCGCGCCGATATCAACGCCGCCTGTGCCCGCATGGCGGGCGAAGCGTTGCGCGTGCTGGGCTTCGCGGAAAGCAGCACCCCCGCCGCCGGGGAGGAAAAGCTGTGCTTCTTGGGCCTGATGGGCATGCTGGACCCGCCCCGGCCCGAGGTGCGCCCCGCCGTACAGCGGTGCCGCGAGGCCGGCATCAAGCCTGTGATGATCACCGGAGATTACAAGGAAACAGCGCTGGCCATTGCCCGGGACGTAGGCATCGCCCGCGCGGGGGACGGCGTGCTCTCGGGCACGGAGCTGGACGCGCTGTCCGATTCGGAGCTTGCCGCGCGGTGCATGCGCGTCTCTGTTTACGCCCGCGTTTCCCCCGCCCACAAGCTTCGCATCGTGCGCGCATACAAGGCGGCGGGCCAGGTTGTCGCAATGACAGGAGACGGCGTCATCGGGCAATGCCACCTTGCCCCCCGCCGCCGGGCGATGTACAGGATGCATGCCTCCAAAGGATACAGCAAAGCCGGAGGCCGCATTCAAAGCACCCTCCGGCTTTCCGCACGGACAACCGTATCCGGCATGGTGTCCCCGACTGGAATCGAACCAGCGGCCTAACGCTTAGGAG
>ERZ856578.7340-NODE-7340-length-11650-cov-3.801866_pt1 | contig 11650 bp, 13 predicted proteins | sample MGYA00514384_ERZ856578 | MGnify/ENA primary metagenome ERZ856578 (study PRJEB29103, sample SAMN06111958) | human gut metagenome | biome: human gut; feature: ankylosing spondylitis patient; material: healthy_person | host: Homo sapiens | place: China:Hangzhou...
CACCAAGGCCAACATTCTCATCACCGGCGAGACCGGCGTAGGCAAGAGCGCGGTGGCCAAGGCCATCCACGCCATGAGCAACCGGGCCAACGGCCCCTTCATTGAGGTCAACTGCGCGGTTCTCCACGAAAACCTCATTGAATCCGAGTTGTTCGGCTATGAAAAGGGCGCTTTCACCGGCGCCGCCTCCGGCGGCAAGATCGGCAAGATCGAGCTGGCCAACCACGGCACGCTGTTCCTGGATGAGATCGGCGAGCTGCCGCCTCACATTCAGTCCAAGCTTTTGCAGCTGATTCAGGAAAAGACCATTGAGCGGCTGTCCAGCAACCGGCGCATTGAGCTGGATTTCCGGCTGATCGTGGCCACCAACCGAAATCTGGAGGAGGAGGTGCAGCGGGGCCTGTTCCGCTCCGACCTTTTCTACCGCCTGAACGTCATCCGGGTGCATATTCCCCCCCTGCGGCAGCGCCCGGACGACATTCTTCCCCTTGCCCACCAGTTTCTGGAGCGCTTCTGCCGGGAGTACGGCAAGCAGATCACCTTCAGCCCCCGGTTCATCTCCTTTTTGGAGCAGTTCAGCTGGCCCGGCAATGTCCGCCAGCTGGAAAACCTGATGGAGCGGCTGGTCATCACCTCTCAGGACCCGATTCTGGACACCACCGCGCTGCCGCTGGACTACGGTGCGGATACCGCCGCCCCCGCTTCCACGGGGGGGACGCTGGAAGAGCGGATGAGCGCCTACGAAGGACAGATCATCCGGGAGTCCTACCACCGCTGCCGCACCACCGTGGCCGTGGCGAAGGATCTGGGGATCTCTCAGGCCACCGCCGCCCGGAAAATTGCCAAGTATGTAAAGGGCACGGAGGAGTGATTGCGCCGTGAGCCTGATTTTGCTGAAAACAGAGCTGCGTCAGGAGCTGAAGCTAACGCCCCAGCTCCTGCAATCCATGGAAGTTCTGCAAATGAACTCGCAGGAGCTGTTGGAATATTTGGGCAAGCTCTCGGAGGAAAACCCAACGCTGGAGCTGAGCGACGCCCCGGATCTCCGCAGTTCCTTTGCCGAACTGCGGCAGAAAGCCAGCTGGCTGGACGCCGGAACCTTTGGCACAACCTTTACGCATGAGGAAGGCTCCGCCATGGAGCCGGGCGCACCGGACAGGGAGCTGGACAGCCTGTCCGCCTTTTTGTGCGACCAGCTGGAACGGAAACGGCTGTCAAAGCCGCTGCTGGCGCTGTCCAAATATCTGGCGGAGATGGTGGATGAGGACGGCTATCTGGCGCAGGAGGATCTGGACGGCCTGGCGGAAATGAAGATCCCGCAGGCCATGGTGGATCAGGCGTTGGATCTTCTGCAATCCCTGGAGCCGGCCGGTGTGGGCGCGCGGGATCTGTCGGAGTGTCTGGTGCTTCAGCTGAGCCGGCAGGAAAAAGCCGTCCCCTACGCCATGGACATTGCCGCCCGGTTCCTGACAGAGCTGAGCCGCAAACACTACGGCCCCATTTCCAAGGCGCTGGGCATCACCGTGCCGGAAATTCAGGCGGCAGAAAAGGCCATTGCCGCGCTGGAGCCTCATCCCGGCCGCGCCTTTCAGCCTGCGGAGCCTACCGTCTACGCCCGCCCCGATGTGTTCATTGTGGAGCTGGAGGGCGAGCTGCGGGTCATGCTGAACGAATACTATCTGCCCCGGATCTCCATCAACGGTTACTACAGCAATCTGGCCAGAGAGAGTGATGACCCGGAGGCTCGTACCTATTTAAAAGAAAAGCTGCGGCAGACCAAGTGGCTGGTGGAAAGTCTGGAACGCCGGGGCAGCACCCTGCGGCGCTGCGCGCAGGCCGTTCTGGATACCCAGCGGGCATTTTTTGAGGGCCGCACCACCGAGTTGGCGCCCATGAGCCTGTCCTCTCTGGCGGAGATTCTGGAACTGCATCCCTCTACCGTATCCCGTGCCGTGCGGGACAAGTTTCTCCAATGCAGGCAGGGTACCTATCCCCTGCGCTACTTTTTCAGCCGTTCCGTCGGGCAGCAGGGGATATCCCGGCAGGCGGTGAAGCAGCGGCTGATGCTGCATCTCAAGGACGAGGATCCCGCCCACCCGCTCAGCGACCAGACCCTCTGCAAGCTGCTGGAACAGGAGGGGATCCCACTGGCGCGGCGCACCGTGGCCAAATACCGCTCAGAGCTGGGGATCGGTTCCTCCACCGCCCGCAGGGCGCGCAATACCATGAAGTAAAAAAACAGCGGAAGGAGCAACCTTCCGCTGTTTTTCTGTTCCGTTTTCTTTTGTCAGAAGCCGCCCGTTACTGCACGGTAACAGGCTTGAGGTACACGCCGCGGAAATCAAACCAGCCGCGGGGATCCCGGAAGCCGCCGCCGTAAGTATCCCGCAGCTGCCAGGCAGTGCCAGTGGTGTACAGAGGTGCCAGCGCGCAGTCGATCTCCAGAAGCAGATCCTCCGCGTCGTGAAGGCAGCCCATCCGGGCGGTGCCGTCCTCGGCGCTGGCAATAATGGACATCAGCGTATCATAGGCGCTGTTCTCATAGTGCAGGAAATTATTCTGATTGCCGGTCATCCAGTCCATCAGGAAGCACTCCGCATCGTTGCACACGGCGTCCAGCCCCATGCCGGCCAGAGTATACTCTCCGCCGCGCATAGCCGTCACCAGTTCCGTTTTTGTAACCGCTCTGGGAGTCACGCGCAGTCCCAGGCACTGGTTCCACATTTCACACACGGCGGCCGCTACCGCGGCATTGGCCCCCTCGTCCACATACAGGTATTCCGGCGCTCCCAGCTCTGTGCTCAGGTCGCTGCCCCGGTCGTAGCCCGCCTCCTGCATCAGTTCCACCGCCTCCCGGCAGCGGTCCTCATAGGTTTCGCCGTCATGATCCAGCAGGTTTCCGCCGGTGGTTCGGAAATCCTCCTTCCCCTCCGGCACGCCGGGAGGCACAAGGCCCGCAGCCGCCTGCGCGGTCACGCCGGCCAGTTCCGCCAATGCCGAACGGTCAATGGCAAGGCTCAGCGCCTTGCGGATCTGCTCATCCTCCAGCCTGGCGCAGTTGAAGAGAACCGAATAGGTTTCCAGCACCGGCTCCGCCTGCCAGTTTTCATCCGCCGCTTTCTTTTCCGCCATCTGTTCCTCGCTCAGCGGCCAGAGCGCGTCCACTACGCCCTGATCATACAGGATCTGCGCCGTAGCGGTGTCCCCGAAGCGGAAGGTCAGCTCCGTGGGGCCGGTAAGTTTCTTGCCGTAAGCCGTGTTCTCCCCCAGTACCAGTGAGGTGTCCTCTCTGGCGCTGACAACATAGGGGCCGTTGGTCACCAGCCGGGTGGGGTCAGACCACCAGCGGTTCACCGCCTCCTCATCGGAAAGCGCAGCGTTCGCCTGATCCGCCTCCTGCTTGAGCCGGGTCACAACGTCCTGCCGCAGAGGCATGGTGGCAATGGAGGTGCATACCTCCCGCAAGAACCAGTCATATTGGCCGTTCAACGTCACCACGAAGGTGCTGTTATTTTTGGCCGCAACTCCCAGCAGGCTCATGTCGCCGCTCGCCCGCGCTTCGTCATAGCCGCTGATGATAGACAGCAGCGGCGCATAGGCAGAACCGGCGGCAGGGTCCGCCAGCCGCTGCCACGCATACACGAAATCCCCGGCCTTCACGTCCACGCCGTCCGACCATTTCCCGCCCCGCAGGCGGAAGGTATAGGTCACGGTGCCGTCGGCGTTCTCCTTCACATCCACGCTTCTGGCCGCGCCGTTCACCGCCACGGTCTGGCCGTTTTCGTCCTGCTCCAGACGCATCAGGTTTTCATACAGGTGGTTCAGGACGGTCTGCTCTCCCGGCTCCTCTGCATAGATAGGGTCATAGGTGGCGGGAGTTTCCCCCACGCACACGGCCAGCGCCAGCTGATCCCCCGCCGCCTCCGTCTGTCCGCAGGCGGTCAGGAAGGTAAAGCAGGCCGAAACCGCCAGCAGCAGTGCCATTCCTCGTTTCCAAAACTTCATACAGGCTTCCTCGCGGCTTACACCATGGTCAGCTTGCCGTTTTCGTCGAACTTCACCGGCAAGATCTCGTTGCGGGTATTCTTGGCGATATCGTCCATCCGGATCTTGGAGGGAAAATCCGCCACAAAGCTGACGGCCACGCCCTGCCGCTTGGCCCGGCCGGTACGGCCGATACGATGCACATAATCCTGATTTTCATCCGGGATGTCGCAGTTGAACACGATGTCCACATCGTCCACGTCGATGCCGCGGGCCGCCACGTCCGTGGAGACAAACACCCGCAGCTTTCCCTTGCGGAACAGATCCATCACCTGCTCCCGCTTCTTCTGGGGGATGTCGCCGTGGATGCACTGGGCGTCGATGCCCCGCATCTGCAAAAACTTGGTGATCCGCTCCGTGTTGCCCTTGGTGTTGCAGAACACCATGCAGCGGTCAAAGCCCGTTTCGTTCAGGATCTTGGCGATGGCCTCCGCCTTGCCGTCGAAGCTCACGTCCATGCGGAACTGCTTGATGTCGGGCTTGTTCTGCTCGTCCTCCCGGACGGTAACTTCCTCGGCATCCCGCTGGTACACCCATGCGATGTCCATGACCTCGCGGGAGATGGTGGCGGAAAACAGCCCCAGGTTCTTCCGCTGGTTCATCTTATCCAGCAGGCGGGTCACGTCGTGGATGAAGCCCATGTCTAGCATCCGATCCGCCTCGTCCAACACCACGGTTTTCGCCGTTTCCACCCGGACGGTGCGGCGCTTCATGTGGTCGGAAAGCCGTCCCGGCGTGGCCACCACGATCTGGGGATGCTTTTTCAGCGCGTCGATCTGACGTCCGATGGGCGCGCCGCCGTAGAGGCACACCGCCCGGATGCCGGGCTTGTAGGCATACAGCACCCGCAGCTCGTCGGTGATCTGGATGGCCAGCTCCCGCGTGGGAGCAAGGATCACCGCCTGAACGCTGTCGTCCTCCGGGTCAATATGCTCCACAATGGGAATCCCATAGGCAAAGGTCTTGCCGGTGCCGGTGGGAGCCTTGGCGATCACGTCCCGCCACGCCAGCATGGGCGGGATACAGCCCGCCTGCACCGGGGTGGATTGTACAATATTGCGTTCCAGCAGAGCGCGCAGCAGCTCCGGCGACAGCTCCAACGTGTCAAACCGAACGCCTTGTGTCAGTTCCATGGTCATTATCCTCACATTTATACATAATTAAGTGTATTATACACATTTTCCCGGCATTTGTAAAGGCTGGTCTTCCCCGCCCTGCCGCGTCCACGGAAATGCGAAATGCGCGGCGGAATTTTTTCTTAAAAGGCATTGACAAGGGAAACGATGCGTGATAATCTAACTGTACTAACACACATAATACAGTTGATACAGTTCGGAGGAACGTGATGAAGATCGTAAAGAAGCTGGTAGCCGCCCTGATGGTGCTGGGCGCCCTGGCGGCACTGACGGTAGGCGTGGTTTTGAAACCGGGCCGGAAAGGAGAAGAAAAATGATGCTGTTTGGTTTTGCGGGTATTGCCGCCATCGCGGGTCTGATCTTCGCGGCTGTGGTCCTGGTGGCCCTAGCCCTGCAGCCCTGAGAGGTGCGCCGTGAATCTGATGTTTCTATTGGGCATCGCGGGGGCGGCGCTGCTGGTGATCCTGCTGGCGGCGGTGATCCTGCACCGTTGATGCGGAATATCCATGACCCTTGGAAAAGGAGGAGACCTATGTGCTGACACTGAATTATCGGGACTCCCGTCCCATTTATGAGCAGATCAAGGACGGACTGCGGCGGATGATCGTCACCAGCGCCATGGCGCAGGACGAAAAGTTGCCCTCCGTCCGGGCGATGGCCACCCAGCTGTCCATCAACCCCAACACCATCCAGCGGGCCTACAACGAGCTGGAGCAGGAGGGATACATTTATTCCGTAGCCGGAAAGGGCAGCTTCGTCAGCGGCACGGCGGACGCAGACGCCGCCCGCCGGGAAAATCTGAAGGAGGATCTGCGGAAGCTGCTGGGCGAACTGCGCTATCTGGGCATGACCCATGAGGACGCCGTAAAGCTCATCAAGGAGGTATACGAGCAATGATCGAAGTGAAAAACGTCGTCAAAACCTTTGACGGCTTCACCGCCCTGAATGACGCCACCCTCAGCGTCCCCACCGGTGCGGTTTACGGACTGGTCGGCCCCAACGGCGCAGGCAAGTCCACCATCATCCGCCACCTCACCGGCATTTTCCGACAGGACAGCGGCACGGTGCAGCTGGGGGGCGAGGACGTATGGGAAAATGCGGCGCTGAAAGCCCGGATTGCCGCCATCCCCGATGACTGGTACTATTTCAGCACCGCCACCATCCGGGATATGATGCGGTTTTACAAGGGGTTCTACCCCCAGTTTTCCACGGAGCGGTATGAAAAGCTGAAAGAGGTTTTCAATCTGGACGAAAAGCGCCCCATCCGGCGGTTCTCCAAGGGTATGCAGAAGCAGGCGGCCTTCTGGCTGGCGCTGTCCGCCATGCCGGATTACCTGATTCTGGATGAGCCGGTGGACGGCCTTGACCCGGTGATGCGCCGTCAGGTGTGGAGCCTGATGATGGGCGATGTGGCGGAGCGCGGCACTACAGTGCTGGTGTCCAGCCACAACCTCCGGGAGCTGGAGGACGTGTGCGACCATGTGGGCATCATGGATCACGGCCATGTACTGCTGGAACGGAGCCTTGCCCAGCTGCAGGACAACATGGTGAAAATGCAGGTGGTGTTCCCTGACGGCGTTAATGAAGTGCCGGCCGATCTGCCGGTGCTCCATGCGTCGAGAATCGGCCGGGTGCATACCCTCATCATGCGGATGAACGCAGAGGAGGCTACGGAGCGTCTCATGGCCTACAGCCCGCTGCTGGCGGACGCCGTGCCCCTGACGCTGGAGGAAATCTTTATCTACGAACTGGGAGGTGCAGACTATGCGGTCAAAGACATCGTGCTTTAACGGCACCCTTTTCCGGAAAAATCTGAGCCGGTACTGGCCGCTGTGGGGACTGGCCTCCTTCGGCGGGGCGCTGTTCCCGCTGGCCATGCTGGTGAACCTGCTGCACAGCGGGTTTGACTTCTGGACGCCGCTGGAAACCACGCAGGCCTACTACAATGTGCTGAGCTACGGCGTGCCGGTCATCTCCATTGTCTATGCCGCGCTGTGTGCCATGGCGGTGTGGAACTACCTCTATAACGCCCGCAGCGTGGGGCTGATGCACACCCTGCCCATCCGGCGGGAGGGGCTGTTTGTCACCAATGTACTCTCTGGCCTTGTGATGATGGCCATTCCCTATGCCGTCACCGGTGTGCTGATTGTGCTGGTATCCTTCCTGTACGGCGGCTTTGAGCCGGTGGGGGTACTGGTGACGATTCTGGGTGTTGCAGGCGAGAGCATTTTCTTCTTCGGCCTTGCCACCTTCTGCGCCTTCATTGTGGGCAACGTCTTCATGCTGCCTGCCCTGTACGGCCTGCTGAACTTCCTGGCCGTCCTGACGGATTTCGCGGTAAACCTGCTGGCGCAGGGCTTCTGCTTCGGCATTTACAGCAGCTATTCCGGCACGGTGGAGTGGCTCAGCCCCGTGGTGTATCTCATGCAGCAGGTTCAGCCCAACAGCATCTATCAGGAAAAGCTGGTGCAGAACAGCGTATACGACCCCTACTCCACCAATGTGCTGACGGAGGTTCATCTGGAAAACGGCTGGCTCATTGCGGTGTACGCCGCCGTGGGCGTGGTGCTGATGGCGCTGGCGTGGCTCATGTACCGCCGTCGCCGCAGCGAGAGCGCCGGAGACGTGGTGGCCGTGGGCTGGATGAAGCCGGTGTTCCGGTACGGCTGTGCGGCCTTCTCCGCAATCTTGGGCGGCCGGCTGCTGTACGCCCTGTTCTGGGAGAGCTTCCAGAATGGCCTGTACTTCACCCTTCTGCCCATGATCCTGTGCATGATCGTGGGCGGCGCCGTGGGCTTCTACGCCGCCTCCATGCTGCTGGCCAAGACCCTCCGGGTGTTCAGAAGTACCTAGAAGGGGATGCTGGCGGTGGCGCTGGGCTGCATCGCGCTGTGCGCCGCCATGAAGTTCGATGTGTTCGGCGTGGTGCGCCGGGTGCCTGCGGCAGACAGCGTGAAGCAGGTGAATCTCTACGCCGCCGACAGCAATTACTACCTGACCCCCGGTCAGGACGACGCCCTGATTGAAGAGGTGCGGGCGCTGCATCAGGCCATTATCAACGATAAGGACTATGCCCTGACAGCAGCAGCTGCCGCCTCTGAAGCATACAGCGGCGCGGACGAGGAAATACCCCATGCCTATACCAACGTGCGGTTTACCTACACTCTGAACAGCGGCTTGAAGGTGGAGCGGCAGTATGACCTGTATCTCGCCCGCGACCGCATGGCGCAGGACGGCACCTACGACAACCTGCTGGACCGGCTCATCAACAGCCCGGAGATGCGCCAGAAGCGCATCCGCAGGCAGGACGGGAACTTCCGGCTGGACAGCGCGTGGATTAACACCCGCACCGGCGGCACCGACCTGAACAGCCGGGAGGTGGAAACCATCCTCAGCGCCGTGGCCAGGGACGCGGAGAATGGAAACTGGGGCGTGTACGACTGGTTCAACAGCCAGAACGACGCGGACCATTATGATATGACGGTTCACGTCGGCTATCAGATGGAGAATCACCGGTACGACAGCATTGATATCTCTGTCCGGGAGGGCATGGCGGAGACCATTCAGGCCCTGAAGGAGCTGGGACTGATCACCGATGAGGATCTGGTGCTGAACCGGGACGCTTATCCCTGGCAGTACAGCAATAACGGCTGGGAGGAATACGATCAGTTCCGTAATGAGTTCGGTATGTCCCCGGAAGAGTATTACAACCGCTATGGCGATTACCCGGCAGGCTGGTTCGGCACGGAGGAAAGCATAACTGATATGCCAGAGGACAGCCACAGCCCCAGTATGTCCGCCGGTGCGGCGTCCGCCTGACAGGAATACGGAACACAGGCATCCCGGCAGCTTCTGCCGGGATGCCCGGAGAGAAACATCATGTACCACATTCATTTTAACCGGTGGAAGCCCTCCGAGAAGCTGACGGCACTGCTGGCGGTGCTGCTGGCATCGCTGACTATCCTGCTGCGGACGGTTCCGGGGATCAGCTTTTCCGCAAACCTGTGCCTGCTGTGTATGGTGGCCTGTCTGGGGCTGCTGTTTCTCAGCCGGATGGGACAGCGCAGGCAGGGCTGGAAAATTCTGCTCAGAATTGCTCAGGCCGCTCTGGCACTGCTGGTAATTGCTCTGGCGGCTGTGGAATTCTGGGTCATTCGGACGGGGCAGCGGGACGACGCCGCCAAACCGGCGGATGCCGTCATCGTGCTGGGGGCCGGAGTCAACGGAACTACCCCCTCCGTGGCCCTGCAAACCCGCATCGACGCGGCGGAAGCCTACCTGAAAGCAAACCCCGGCATTCCGGCGGTGCTGTCCGGCGGGCGTGGGCCGGGAGAGAATATCTCCGAGGCGCAGGCCATGTTCAACGCCCTGACGGCGCGGGGCATTGACCCGGCGCGGCTGATTCTGGAGGAGCAGTCCGCCAATACCCGGCAGAATTTGCAAAATTCCCTGCCGCTATTGGAGGAACGGGGATTTGACAGCTGCGGCGGCCGTGTGGCCATCGTCACCAACGACTTCCACATGGCGCGGGTGACGCTGCTGTGGAATCTGCCTGCCAAAGTGGTGCAGGTCCCGGCCAGACTGCCGTGGCGATGGCTCAGCGCCAACTACTATCTGCGGGAGAGCTTTGCCGTGGTCAACGATCTGGTGATCCGTCCCCTGCTGGCCTGAAAGGAGCGGGAGAACGGAAAAATCCTGCGGAAAGGGTCTGTCCGGCTTTGCTCTGAAATATATTGCCATGGTCTCCATGCTCTGCGACCATGCCAATTTTCTGGTGATCCGCCGGGGCGTCTTTGCACCCTATCCCGCAGCGGACGGCAGCATCCTGATCCCGGCTGACGCGCCCGCCGGGGTTCTGCTGGTGCAAAGGGTGTACGGAATTTTTGAGATTCTGGGACACATCGGCTTTCCCATCTTTATCTTTCTGCTGACGGAGGGCTTTCTCCACACCCGCAGCCGAAAGCGGTATCTGCTGACACTGGCGGCCTTTGCGGTGCTGGCGCTGTACAGCGGTCAGCGGGGGCGGCAGGGCTGGAAATCCTTTTTCTATGCGTTCTACCCCGCCCACTTTCTGGTACTGCTGTGGATTGGAAAATGGATCGCCGCCCAGTCGCTCTGAAAATTTTTATATTTTTTCAAAATAGCTGCAACAAAATCCCGTGCCAAGCCGTCTTATAGGTACAGTGATCAAAACCGCCCTCCGGGCGGCACAAAAACGCGGCTGGGCCGCACAGAAGAGCAAGGAGCCAAGTGTGAATATGAAAGGAGAAGCACTCACTATGGAAAATATGATGAACCGGGAACCGATCTGGAAGCTGTGGGTAGATACCCAGCGCCGTGTGGTGTCCTTTCATGAGGAGGCCGGTTCCCAGCTCATGGAATTCCGGGACCGGGATATGTTCCTGCGCTGCATCGACGGGTATACTGCCCAGTTGTATCGCTATCAGTAAATACACAAGGGAAAATGCCCACAGCTTTTGGTCAGCGTGTGCAAACAGGCAGAAACGATCCAAGGCTTGAGCTGATTTATGATTGATACGGAGACCGCCCGGACGAAAAATGTCCGGGCGGTCTTGGCTAAGCGTCAGATTTTCTTCGCGCGCTTAAAGAAGCGTGGAGCAGATCGGCTCCTGTATAATGCCGACCAAAACATTCTATATTGGGGTAATTCGGGTTATCAGAATTGTTTGAACTATACCAAAATGGATGGAGAACTACAGGCTCATAAAGAAGAAATACTGAGGGAATACAGAGAGCTGCCTGCGCTCATTCGTGATTGCTTTCGCCAGTAGCAATTCCGCCGTTTTGCCCGCAGGCGGTTTTCCTTGACAGAATTTTGCGCTTGCTGTATAATTTTCGCTGTATTTGACCGAAAATAGAAATCACAGGCAAGGATGGGAAGAGTACGTTCCTGCAAACCGCAGCAGAGAGTCCCGGCAGCTGAAAAGGGACGCGGCACGGAGGGCGGAACATGGTCCCGGAGCCGCGTGCAAAGCGTCCTCGGACGTCCAAACGCGCTGGGTGCGCCCATTACAGCGCAGGGGTGCGGAACACGCACCCGCAGAGGCACATCCCGCGAGGGGTGCGCGAAGCAAGGTGGTATCACGGCTCACTCCGCCGTCCTTGGGCGTCGCTCAGGGACGGCGCTTATTTTTCATATGCTGAAATTTATGATAGAGAAGGAGATCAACCATGGGAAAAGATACGTTTTATATCACAACCCCCATCTATTACCCCTCTGACAAGCTGCACATCGGCCACACCTACTGCACGGTAGCCACCGATACGCTGGCCCGGTATCATCGGCTGAAGGGCGAGGACGTCATGTTCCTCACTGGCACCGACGAGCACGGCCAGAAGATTGAGCAGAAGGCGGAGGCCGCCGGCATTACCCCCAAGGAATTCGTGGACCGCATCGTGGAAGGCCCGCGGGGCGTCCGGGATCTGTGGAAGCTGATGAACATCTCCAA
>ERZ856578.7356-NODE-7356-length-11628-cov-49.054281_pt1 | contig 11628 bp, 9 predicted proteins | sample MGYA00514384_ERZ856578 | MGnify/ENA primary metagenome ERZ856578 (study PRJEB29103, sample SAMN06111958) | human gut metagenome | biome: human gut; feature: ankylosing spondylitis patient; material: healthy_person | host: Homo sapiens | place: China:Hangzhou...
TCTTTTCTGCGTTTTGGACGCTTCTCGTCCATAGTCGTTTCCTCCGATCAATCTGAAATTTGAGAAATTCAGATTGATCGGGGCGGTGAACGACAGCGTGGTAACGGTGCTTTGCTATATACAAAAACGCACCTGCATAACGGCAAAAATCGCCGTAACGCAAGTGCGTTGTATTCTGTGTCAGATAAAAGGTGGTCTGTGGGTTCAGGGCGCGAGCCACAATATCCCGATGAAGAATTTAGACTTTTTTTGACCGTGTACCATCGGGGTGTAGGCGGTCTAAATCATACAATCATATTCGCTGCTTATAATCAGCAGCGAAGCGTTGGCGGCAGTCCAGCGCATAAAAAATCCCTCCAAACCAAAACGCTGAATTGGAGGGATAGGCACAGCAAAACACCCCGGCAAAACCTCGTTTTTTTATTTGTCAGGGCTGTTATTCTATTCAGTTCAACAATTTACGAACTGTCCGTTCATTTATAATTGAATTACCATGCCATTATCAACATGACATAATTAGGTACAATTATATGTGGAGGTGAACCGACAGTGCATAAAGAACCTGAAACGCTTGGAGAAATCCTTAAAACTGCTCGTATGCGTGCCGATATTACAATGGAAACGCTGGCGGAAAGAGTTGATATTACCGAGCGATACTTATATCGGATTGAGAACGAGGGAAAGAAACCCAGTTTTGATGTCCTCTATAAACTCATCCGGGAACTTGCAATACCAGCGGATTCGATTTTCTATCCCGAAAAGCCGTCCAAAGATTCCGAAATAGAAAATCTTGTCCGTATGCTTTACGGCTGTAATGAGCGTTCAATGGAAATTATCAAAGCAACCGTAAAAGCCACATTGGAAAGTCAACCAAAAGAACAATCATAAAGCTGCTTTTCAAAAAACAGAGCCGATGATCTGCGAGGTATCTCACAGGTCATCGGCTCTGCGTCTATGCGTCCGGCTCTTTGATGACAACTATATTCAAATTTTCAACTTCGATCAAACTTTCCTGCTTGCATTTCGGACAGTAGAGAGGAAAATTCTTTAATACTGTGTCCTCTCTGATTTTGTCACGCGTTTTACTACCGCAGGTTGGGCATAAAATCCAATGCTCATTTCTCATTGCATCACCGCCTTTTCATACAATCATTTTTACATCATCACACAAAATCATTTCTGACATCCGCAATAATATCTCCATTTTTGATTTTCCATAGCCCATATAGCGATGTAAGAAACATAATAAGGAACATAGCCAATGAAGATATTACAAATGCTCCAAGCGGAAATACAAAATCAATTACCGCACCGACTACAATGCTTTTATATATCAGATAGCATAACGGCAAAGAAGAAATGCCGCCGATTAAGATCGCAAGCAAACCATTCCGCAGGTTTTCGATGCAGAGCATAGCAAACAGCTTATTTACCGTCATTCCTACCGAACGCAATACCGCAAATTCACGCTTACGCATATTGAGGCTCGTAGTTATGACATTGAAAACATTTGCACAGGATATTACGGTCAAGAGAATTAAAAAGGAAGTTGAAAACAGCTTTATCATTGCGGCAAAGTTTCTCTGCGATTCATAGCTTTCAGCAGAACTGAATATTGACACATCTTCGGCAAGACCAACGCTCGTTAAATAATCCGTTGTGTTTTTTTGAATGTTCGCATAGTTTGGGGATTGTATCATTATTTCCTTGCTTGTGATTTCTGCATTAAACTCAGGCATACGGCTTTCGGGAATCAAAATACTGATGCCTCCGTAATTCGGTCTGAATTCAAGCGGAAAGTCATAGTTGCCAACCGTAAAATTAACGCTGAAAAAGGTATCGTAATAATTCTCATAATCAAAGCGGTCATTTGGATTTGCGTTAATATCTTGGCTGAGCCGTTCACTCGCTGCTTCACTCATATAACGCACATCGGCGTGATAGCTTCCGTCTTTCAAGATAGGAAAACTCGTGCTTTTACTATCCTCGTCGATTTCATCATAAAAGGCACTCGCATAAACGGAATTATCATTTTTAAGTCCATTTTGCGAAAGGAACTCGGAATAGCGTTCATTTGAAATAATGAATATATAAAACGGAGCTTTATATAATTCGGAGCTTTCTTTAAGTGTAGCCCAATCCGAGCCTCGGTAGCTGTCAGTTATCCATTCCGAATCAAGTAAAACACTATGGAAATGTGAGGGACTTTCCGCAAACCAACCGACTTCATCAATGCCGTCCTGCGATTTTACAAAGCTGTATAGCTCATCAAATTCTTTCGTGCCAAACTCCATAGAATAGTTCATACGCAGATCGTAGCCTATGTTCTTCCGTTCTGCTTCTACAAATGAGAGCATATACAGGCTGAACGCATTTGCAGACACAAAAAGAAAGATACTGATTGCAAGCGAAAATGTTATTGCACGAAACGCTTTCTTTTCTCGTTTTATAGTACGCTTTGCAAGCAAATTTTCAGCAGAAGAAGTAAAGTTACTGCACTTTACTTTCATCACGCCTTTTTCACCTTTCAGATTGCCTATTATCGAAATTTTAGAAGCAGCGCGAGCAGGAACACCGGCGGATAGTAACACCAACAGATAACCGAAAATTGCTGTCATCATAAGCAGCCATCCGTTTATATGCAGCCGCATACCAATGTTCACATAGAGTACTTTCCCCATATATGCTCCGAAAATATCAAGCAACGCCCAAGAAGTCAAAAGACCGAGGACTATACCGATCGGTATCGCAACCGTCCCAAGTAAAAGAGCTTCGGAATATACAATCGTGCGAATATCTTTTTGGGTTGCACCAATCGAGGATAAAAGTCCGAGTTCTTTCGTCCTTTCGGAAACGGATATAGCAAAGGCATTGTATATCAAAGAAATTGCACCCACAGCGATGATAAGAAGCAAAGCGGCGGCAATCCCCATTATTAGGCTCTTAATACTCTCGCTTTGTGAAATCCCGAGATAGGAAAGCAATTCCGTGTGATACGAATATTCTGTTGTTTCACTTAAATATCGGCTTGCAAATTCGTACACCTCGTCTGGATTTTTAAGTGTAATGCGGAATACATCATTTTCGTCAATGGAGATCATTTGGGTGGATAAAACGCCCTCTGCCGCTTCAAGGTCTGCTATTTGTTCTGCGGTGGTGTTATACACGACAATATGCCAATTTCCGTCCTTTTCGATAATGGAATCTATCGCAGAATCGAGCATAGAATTTAACAGCGTAAAAATCGTACACACCATGAGGACGGACAATACAATTCCCATAAGTGTTATCAGCGTTCGCCCTTTATTTTTCCGCAAGCTCCTTGTTGCAAGTTTAATACAAACACCCATAGTTATCCCTCCGAGAGCTTACCGTCCTTGATGATAAGCATACGGTCTGCCAACTTTGCAAGCTCCAAATTGTGCGTAATCATAATGAGCGTTTGACCGTATTGTTTATTTGCACTCCCCAGAAGCTCCATTACCTCTGCTGCACTTTTGCTGTCAAGATTTCCTGTCGGTTCGTCGGCAAGCATAAGCGCAGGATTTGTAAATAAAACTCTGCCTATGGCACAGCGTTGTTGCTGACCGCCTGAAAGCTGGCTCGGCAGATGACTTCTTCGCTCTTTCATTCCAAGCGTATCCAGCAATCGGTCAAGCGTTTCTTTGTCGGTTTTCTTTTTATCAAGGCGGCAAGGGAGCGTTATGTTTTCCTCAACCGTCAAAGTGGGAACGAGATTATAAAACTGATAGATTAAGCCCGCCTTTCGTCTGCGATAATAGGCAAGCTCCTTTTCGCTCTTGGCATATATATCCTCACCATCTACATACACCTTGCCGGAGGTGGGGCGGTCAATACCGGCAAGGATATGTAACAAGGTCGATTTTCCCGATCCCGACGGACCGATGATAGAAACAAATTCGCCTTTTTCTACGGTAAAAGATACATTGTCAAGTGCTTTAACCTCTGCCTCTCCCGCTTGATATGTTTTGCATAGATTACAAACATTCAGTATCGGCATATAAATCATTCCTTTGTAAGGCTTTCTTGTATTTTAGCTTCTGCTTCATCAAGATTGGCAAAGCTGGTAATTGCACCGTCAAACAGATCAGCATTGAAACGAATAGCTCCGTCGGACAAGATAACAGCAAAATGATCTTCTCCGAACATAGAATATTCGCAAATATCGTCATAGTAAAAAGTTTTTCCGTTGATTTCCGCACAGCTCTGTTCTGTTACTTCTTTCAAAAGGAAAATGCCCTCTGTTCCATTCTCCAAATGCGAGATTACAACAGACGAGTCATTTGCAGAAGCGTTATCCACACATTTCGGCAGCAAAACCGTTACCGTGCTGTCTGCTTTTGCATTTCCCGAAATAACCTTTGTGATTTTTATGGTAGCAAGTGCTTTTTGAGCAATTTCACCTTTGCCGTAGTCGATTTGAATATTGCGTACTGTTTCTATTGTACCTCGTACAATCGTATCGCTGTAACTGTTAAAGATTTCTTCCGAGGTCAATGGGGCGGGCAAGATTGTTGTTTTTTCAAATTCGTCAATGTAGGTAACCTTAATTCCTTTGGATCGCTCCAATTCAAAATCACCTTTGGAAGAACAGCCTGTAAAAATAAGGGTAGCTGCGATCAGCAAGAGCGAAAGTGTAAAAATGGTCTTTTTCATAAGTTTTGCATCCTTTCATAATTTGTTTTAGGCTTTCATGCCTTACTTATATAAACACAAAAGGCGAAATATCGGATGCAAAAAAGCAGGCATTTTTCAAAAGAAAACTGCCTGCTTTGCGGTGCTGATTTTATATTGTTAATCAGTTACTATTTTTTCAAAATAGTAAAATTGCCCATCGCCCTGCAAAATGATAACCTCGTCACTATATGGATATATCTTGGCTCCGATGATACTGTCTTTGTCGATCACGCTATCTGTCTGTATAATGTCCGTTTCGGTTAAAATTCCCGTAAATAAATCCGGGTTCTGTTTTAAGTCCGAAATATTGTTAAGTCCGTATTTGTCAATAACCAAGCGATTTGAAAAATAACCGTATTGCTCATTTTCGTATGAAATAGTGATTGAATAAAACACATCTTGCGCTACATGTTCCGGTTCTTTATTGAGAACAAATACAGCAGTAATGCTTAAACTGATAACCAAAACAAAAGTGGCAGCTAACGCACTTATCTTTCTAAAAGACCATACAGCAGCCGTTTTGTGCTTGTTTTGATTTGTGCCGAGCATTGCATAAACCTTTTCGTCAAGAGAAGTAAGGTCGTGCTTTTCTTCTGATTCAGACGAAATATTATCAGCCTGTGTTTCGATATACTGTTTCATTGCTTCTTTGATTTTTTTATCGTTCATATCCATCCTCCTTTAATCGAGCTTTCAGCAGCTTTTTTCCACGAGTGAGCTGTGATTTTACGGTGCCGTGTTTTCTGTTCAGAAAATCCGAAATCTGCGATGTGGATAATTCGTAATACAAATGGAGGATTAGCACATCCCGATATTCGGCAGGCATACTTTTTATATTCTGATAGATGATTTTGCAGCTTTCGTCTATAATAACACTTTCAGCAATGTTTTCATCACTTGCAAATTCATACTCAATGTCTGACAAGGAGACCGTTTGAATATGTCTGTCCCGTATCATATTAAACGACATATGTTTTACCGCCATTGTCACATAATATATACAATCTTTGCTGTCAACATCTTTTATCGCATCTAAATTTCGCATAATCGGGGGGATTGTATTATGTACTGCGTCCTCTGCATCCTGCGGATTTTTTAATATTTTCAATGCGACTGCATACATTGTGTTTTTATGCTTTTCATAAATGGCGGTCATTTTTTCAATTTCTTTACTCATACGACCTCCTAAATTATAAGACACTCTCTCAATAATCTATAACACGAAAAAAAGAATTTCGGATGCATTTTAGATAGTAGATTGAAAATTTATTTTTTCGCTGTTTTTAATTCCTCAATAGCGTTCCTTTACTGTCGTATCGTATATTTTAACACATAAAAGTTAAGAAATATAGTCTGCGTTTTGTTTCCTGATAATTATGTACCAACCGCCCCCAAAAAAGGCGGTTGATTTTTTAATGCGCAGGCACTCCGTAACCGAGGATTTCATAATGCCCTACGGCATAATGATTTTCCCGGCAGGAATCCCCGGAATTGCCTTCTATGGTATAAATAATTCCGTCCTCAACTCGTTCGACAATTCCTACATGGTCGGATAGCCCGTCCTGCGGACCGGACGAACCCTTGTTGTTCCAATCGAAAAAGATAATCATACCCGGCGACGGCGTGGCGCTGTTGTCAATCCATTGACCTCTATCCTTAAACCATTGCACGCCGTTTGTGCAGCCTGCAAATTTCGGGATAATACCACTATCAATATACCCGCACTCATTCGCCGCCCACGAAACAAAACAGGCGCACCATTCCACACGGCTGTCAAAGCCATACCATGACCAATAGGGTTGACCGCCTACATTGCCGATCTGCGACAGCGCCACCGTAACGATGGCATCGTCCCCGGAGTAAATGCCATAAAGAACCGCGCTCCACATACTGCGATTTTCTTCGGCAAGAAGTTCCGCAAGCTGCTTGCGCTGATCTGCATTGAATCCGAATTTATCTGCCATTTCTCCGGCGGTCTTATGAGCCACCGATATATACAGATAAGTCCGTGTGACCGTCGTTTTCGTTTCAACAATATTGCCGTGACCGTCATCCGTTTCGGTGATAATTTCCTCGGTCTTTGTTTCGGTTCGTGAGGATATGGTATTCATCTGCCAGAATATATCTTTTAGAATCGCTTTTTTTGAAGCGTCCATAGTGGCGACATCCTGCGGATTATTCGGATCGGTAGTAGTCTTAACCGCATAAACAGCCAAAACCTCCGGCCAGACGGCACGGGAGCCGGACATTTCCAGCTCGTCGTAGGTGATGTTTGCCCTTGTGGTGTCAATCTGCGATTGATAGTCGGCGTTGATCTCCTGCACGGCCTGCCGCATGGTCTGTCCCGTGCCGCTGTCCTCGCCGGAGAAGAAGATGCCGAAGCAGGAGCCGACGATCAGCCCGATCAGACAGATAACGATAATTACGACAACGGCGATCCACCCGCCCGCAGCGATGGCGGCGATCAGCGCCTTTGTTCCGGCAATGATGGCTTTGACGGCGGCAGCGGCAGCCTTGACCGCCGCCTTGATGCCTGCCGCAGTCGCTTTTGCTGCCGCACGGGCGGTCTGCGCCGCAGTTTTGGCGGCTTTTGCCGTGGCCTGCGCAGTTTTCTGTGCCGTTTTTGCCGCAGCCTGCGTCGTTTTTATGGTCGTCCGGGCGGTCTGCTCGGCAGTCTTGATGGTTTTCTGCGTGGTCTTGACCGTCGCCTTTCCCGTAGATTTTGCCGTCTGCTTGATGGTCTTGCCGCTGCGGTCTACCGTTTTGATCGTCTTTTGCGTGGTATCGGCAGAGTGGCGCACCCGCCGCATGGTGTCCTGTGCCTGTTTCTTCGGCAAGTCGGTCTTTCTTCGCTGAAAATAATCCCTTGCCTTGGAGATATTCTCCTTGGTGGTTTTTACACCCTTGCGGCCGGCCTTATCCAGCCCGTGGGCAACTTCGTGAACTGCCGTTTCCGTCCCGGTCAAAGTGCGGTCGGCGGCGTATTCTTCGGGAGAGGATTCCGCCGCAAAAACGGTGTGCTCCGCCTTGTCTTTGGTGCGGACATAGGCATCTTTCATGCGCTCGGCGGCTACCGCCGATTTGTCGATCGCCTTTACCGTTCCCTTGACAACATCTCTCGTCTTGATGTCAGGCATGGCTTCACCTCCGTTCTGCGCCGTTGAATTTCTTCCCGCATCGCCGCATAAAACGCACGACTGCGGAGATTCCCACCGGCTTTTTGCCACCGTTCCTCAAAGTCAAAACGGACGGCGAGATCACGGGCGGAATACCCCTTGATAAAAGTACGCCAAGTGGCATCGTCCCAAGTTTCGAGCTGCTGCCAGAGGTCGGGGAAACGCCGGTGCAGCTTTCGCAGTTCGTCCAGACTTTGCAGAGGACAGCACCAGCAGGAAACCCGGTGGAAGATCTCATACAGGCCGCCCCAATCAAAGCCCCGTTCATAGCAGTAGTTCAGACAGTCCTTTTCGGTCATACCCCATTCTGCAAGCGGATAGGTCTTGTCCTTGAGGCGCTTCGGCTCGTCGGCGGCAATACCGACATATTCAATGACCGTGTAACTCTTCCTCAGTTCTTTCAGATAGGCGTCCACCACACGGGTTTTGAGGATGCCCGTACACCAGCGGTTGCGCGGGCCTGCCCAGCTCATGCCGCTGTACTGCTCCAAGGCGGGATTTTTTCGTTTCGGCGTGTAGTGCAGGAAGTAGTATTCAAAATCGTGCTCCGCTTTCAGCCGGGTAATCGGTCTGCCGATATACGCCTCCAATCGGGCAAGATGCTCGTACATCTGCGGAAATTCCAACCCCGTATCGCAAAAGAGGATCAGGTCAACGGGGCGTTTTTCTTCCAGCAGGCGCAGGAGCATCGCCGTAGAATCCTTGCCGCCCGAAAGCGACACCACATATTTTTCAGGCTTCATCTCTGCCCACCTCCGCAGAGGATGCGGCGATCCGCTTAGCAACAACGACCATGCGCCCGTTTTTGCGGCTGTATTCGCAGGTGGAGAGCGTGATCAGCCTGTCGCCGTATTCCGCCGTTATGCCGGTGTCGTAGAGAGAAAGCGCCTTGCATTGGGCGATATAAGCATCAAAGTCCTCCGCCGACTCTGCGCGGGTGAAATGGTAATACTTGAAGCCCTGCTCGGAATAGGCTACCGTCTTGAACACCGCCACGATCTCATATTCGCCAAAGCCGGACAGCGTATCAAAGCGGATGATTTTGTGCTCCTGATAAAAGTCCTCGCTTTCATACTCGCAGAGATCGGCAAACATCGTGCCGTTGTTCATGTGATGGCCGTAGATCACGCAGTTGTCGGACAGCGCAAGGTCGCAGTTTTCCTGCACATAGGGCACACCGTAATCGCTGTACTGCTTGTCAAAGCCCCGTTTCAGATAGTAATTCGGCTCGTCCACGGTCTGCATCACGGGATAGTCGATGTTCGTGCCGGGGATGGAGAGCCAGCCCACAAAGTCACTGTTCTGCTCCTGTACTGCCCGGTACTTTTCAAATGCCATCAGTTCCGGCAGCGGCTCGGTTTCCTGCGGCGTGTCGGTTGGAGCCGGTTCGGTTTCCACCAGTGCGGCGACCTGCTCAAAGGCTTCGGCGCTCTGCTTTTCGTCTGCATACTGCCGACAGAGCATGATGCCGGAGAAAAGGAAAAGGACGGCACATACGGCCGCCCCGATCATCAGATATTTGCTTTTCATATATGACCTCCTATTAAGATGCGTTTCCGCTGCCGAACACACCCTCGCCGGGGCGCGTCGTCATCAAGCGGTAAAGCTCGGTATCTTTCGGAAAACGGTTGATAAACGGCACCAGCGCCGATCCGTACTTGATCAGTCCGCAGCCAGCGTCGGCGTTGGTGACATAGCTCATCTGCTCGTCGGAGATGTTCAGGAGCTTCGAGAGCTTGGCACGGTCGGAGAACGCCTGATTGAGCATGACCACGAACTCGGAGTTGGAGAGCATCGTGCTTGCCTGCACGGAATCCAGCAGGTATTCCACATTCTGCGTGATGGCGGTGGGATAACCGTTGCGCTTACGGAACTGCCGCCATGCGGAATTGAAGAAAATGCCGCTCTGCTCGTTCTCGAACACGACATGAAATTCGTCGATAAAGATGTGGGTGCGCTTGCCCTTCTTCCAGTTGAGGGTGACACGGTTGAGGATGGTGTCGGTGATCACCAGTAGTCCCGTCGGCTTCAACTGCTCGCCAAGACCGTGAATATCGAATACGACGATGCGCTTGTCGAGGTCAACGGTGCTTTCGTGGCCGAAAATATCCAGTGAGCCGGTGGTGAACAGTTCCAGCGACAAGGCGATCTCCTTTGCCTTTTCTTCGGGCTGTTCCAGCAGCTTGTTTCGCAGGTCACAGAGCGTAGCGGGCTTGCCCGTCCGCTCGGCATCCTGATATACCAGCGCCGTGCAGCGGTCGATGATGGATTTCTGCTGCGGGCCGACACCGGCCTTGTCGATCTGCTCCACGAGAGACATGATGAACTGCGATTTCTCCACGATGGGGTTGTTCTCGCCGTAGCCGTCCACCATATACATGGCGTTCAAGCGATCTTTGCCGCCTGCCGCCATATGGATGACGGTCGCCGTTTCCTTGCCCAAAGCCGCCGCCAGCGCACCAAATTCGTTTTCCGGATCGCAGACCAACACATCATCGGCGGTGTTGAGAATAAGGAAAGCAATCAGTTCCTTGGCGCTGAACGATTTACCCGAACCGGGCACGCCCAACAGGAACGCCGACTGGTTCAGAAGATTTGCCTTGTTGCACATGATCAGGTTGTGGGAGATGGCGTTCTCTCCGAAGTAAATGCCGCCCTTGTCCTGCACTTCCTGCACCTTAAAGGGCATGAATACCGCAAGGCTCTCGGTGGTGAGGGTGCGAAACGCATTGATTCTCCGTGTGCCGATGGGAAGGACAGTGTTCAGCCCATCGAACTGTTGGAATTTCAGCACGGCAAGCTGGCACATATGCTTTCGTGCCACGGCAAGCAGCGTTTCAGTATCGCTGTCGAGCTGCTTTTTGTCGTCGGCGGTAATGACCATCGTAATGACCGCCAGCATCATCCGCTGATCCCTCGTAGTCAGGTCATCCAAAAACTCCTTGCTCTCTTTGCGCTGGAGCTCCATATCATAAGGCACAACGGCGGAAAAATTGTTGTTGGCGTTCTGCCTGCGCTGCCAGTTGGTGATGTTGGTTTCGATGCCGAGCAGACGGTTTTCCACCTCCCGCACGGCCTCGTCGGTGGGGATCGGCACAACATCGATCGACAGCATCATATTCCGGTTGAAATCGGTCAGCTCCGTAACCATGCTGTCTTTGATATACGAAGCGTAGTCTTTCAGAAACAAGACACGGCAGTATTTCTCGCCCAGCTTCAGGCAGTCGCTGCTTTTCTCCATTGAGTCGGGGCAGATATAGTCTTTGAAATCGTGTCCCTTGCGCATCATATCCTGCGGGTCGAAGAGAAACGCCGCTTCCTCGCCCTGACGGTAGAAGTCGTGGAGCACCCGCAGCTTTTCGGCGGCGTCCAGTTCGGTACACTTAGAGCCGAGGGCGGCGAAATGGGCGATCAGGTCAGCGCCGATCCGGGCAAAGTAGGCGCGGGCTTCTTCAATGTCCTTCTTGCAGACCGACACCGTGATATATTTTTCCTGAATGATGCCGTTGGCGCCGGTAGCCTTGTCCAGCAGCATTTGATTGTATTCCCGGCGGTACACATCACAAACATCGCCCCGCATGGGCATCAAAATCGACTGCTCAAAATTTGCCCGGTTAAGCCTACGGTTGTTGATGGTGATCTTCGTCGTCGCCCCGGAATCCAGACTGTTCAGCAGTTCCGAATAGGCAAGGAACATCTGCTCCTTGTCCTCACGGCTTGCCACAAGGTAATTGATGTCGGTAAACTGATAGGT
>ERZ856578.7361-NODE-7361-length-11617-cov-94.607712_pt1 | contig 11617 bp, 9 predicted proteins | sample MGYA00514384_ERZ856578 | MGnify/ENA primary metagenome ERZ856578 (study PRJEB29103, sample SAMN06111958) | human gut metagenome | biome: human gut; feature: ankylosing spondylitis patient; material: healthy_person | host: Homo sapiens | place: China:Hangzhou...
CGTAGACGTTGGATATAATTTTTTCATGATATTTGCAATGTTTATGTATGTGTTCTTTGCAAAAATAGGATAATTAGCGATAGAATGGAAGCAAGCAGATATTAAAAAAGCGTAAAAGGTAAAAGTTTACCCCAGTTTCCTTGACTAAAAGACAATAATACAAAATAAAAGGACGGAAGCGAATCCGCTTCCGTCCTTTTATTTTTATGAGAGGGACTGCATATCGTTCAGCCTCTTGTAATAACCATTCTTTTCAAGAAGTTCCTCGTGCCTGCCGCGTTCCACGATTTCACCTTCATAGAGCACACAAATCTCATCGGCATTCTTGATGGTGGAAAGGCGGTGGGCGATGGCAATCGTGGTACGGGTCTTCATCAGCCGTTCCAGAGCCTCCTGTACCAGGCGTTCGCTTTCGGTATCGAGGGCAGAGGTAGCCTCATCGAGTATCAGGATGGGCGGGTTCTTCAGGATGGCACGGGCAATACTGATGCGCTGGCGCTGGCCACCGGAAAGCTTGCCGCCACGGTCGCCTATATTGGTCTGGTAACCAAGTTCGGTCTCCATGATGAAGTCGTGGGCATTGGCAATCTTTGCCGCTTCGACCACCTGCTCCATAGTGGCATTCTCCACACCGAAGGCAATGTTGTTGAAGAAGGTATCATTGAACAGGATAGCCTCCTGATTCACATTTCCTATCAATGCACGCAGGTCGTGGATACGGAAGTTCTTGATGTTCACACCGTCAATCGTGATTTCACCCAACTGTACATCGTGATAGCGCGGCAGCAAATCCACCAATGTCGACTTGCCGGAACCGGACTGGCCGACGAGCGCAATGGTCTGTCCCTTGGGCACCGTCATGTTGACGTGTTTCAGCACTTCACGCTTGCCGTCGTAACTGAAGGAGAGGTCCTTAAACTCAATCCGGTCATTCATCCCCTTCAGCGGCAACGGGTTTGCCGGTTCCTTGATGGGGTTCTCGGCTTTCAGAATCTTGTCTACACGCTCCATAGAGGCAAGACCCTTCGGGATGTTGTATCCTGCCTTTGCAAAGTCTTTCAAGGGATTGATGATGCTGTACAGAATCACCATATAGAAAATGAACGTCGAAGCTTCCATGGAAGTACCGTCGCCCAGAATGAGCAGACCGCCGAACCACAGCACCAATACAATGAGCAGCGTGCCGAGGAATTCACTCATCGGATGTGCCAACGACTGACGGATAGCCACCTTGTTGGTCGCATCACGCAGCTCGTCGCTGCATTGCCTGAAACGGTCCACCATCTTGTCTTCGGCTATGAAAGCCTTGATGATGCGCAGTCCGCCCAACGTCTCTTCCAGTTGCGACATCGTGTCGCTCCATTTCCCCTGGGCTTCCAGCGACTTGCGTTTCAGCTTCTTGCCGACCTTTCCCATCAGCCAGCCCATACCGGGCAGCACCAGGACGGTGAACAAAGTCAGCTGCCAGCTGGTCACAATCAACGTAGAGAAGTAGAGCAGAATCAGGATAGGATTCTTTAGCAGCATATCCAATGAGCTGGTAATGGAGTTTTCTATTTCGCCCACGTCACCGCTCATACGTGCAATGATGTCTCCCTTTCTTTCTTCGGAGAAGAAGCCGAGCGGCAAGTGCATCACCTTGGAGTAGACCATCACGCGGATGTCGCGTACCACTCCCGTACGAAGGGGAATCATGATGGCGGAAGAGCCGAAGTAGCAGGAGGTCTTCAGCATGGTCATGAAAGCAAGGAAAAGCCCCATGAACAGCAGTGTCATCTGCGGCCCGTGTATCTCAATCATCTGGGTGACGTAGTAGTAGAAGTTGTTTACCGCCACTTCCTTCAGGCTGCCGCTTCCCCACTCCATGAAGTGATATACCTGGGTATTCGCCCCGGTCTTGAAAAGGATATTAAGGATAGGGATTAACAATGTAAATGAAAAGACGTTGAATATAGCGGACAGCACATTGAGCACGATTGCCCAACCGATATATCTCTTGTAAGGCGACACAAAGCGCCGCATCAGTTGCAGGAATTCCTTCATTGCTTGCAGTTAAGTGAATTATGAGGCAACAAAGATACAAGAAAACGGGGGAACAGGAAAGGGTTTCAGGTTATTTCTGCTTAAATGCCCCACGGCTTTCCCGTTTAAATGAAAAAGCCGCATGTCAGCTCGCGCTTACACAAAGTTTTTTTTCTCATTTTATCTGCCATCTGCAAGAGAGGAAACCAAGCATAAGACGGATGGCATTCGTACGCTCTCTCTTATGCTGATAATACAGCCAATCTGTTAGTTCACAATGGTGAACACTTTGTTCAGCTATAGGAAAACAAAGTGTTCTGATATAGTAAAACAAAGTGTTCACACCGTATGGAACAAAGTGTTCACCACAATGAAACAAAGAGTTCTGCACGTCAAAACAAACCATTCTGTGTGTTGAAACAAGCGTTTTTTTCTTTTTCACGCACCTAAGAGGTACAATATATGTATCAAAAATCTAGTTATGTACCCGACCCCGAACAAATCGGTTATATAATAGACCATATGCTTCCTTATTAAAGATTGAAAAACAACATTCAATTTATTCAAAAGAATTAGAACACATCCGTCTAATAAGCACTTTGCACCCACATTAATTAATAAACAACATGAAAAAGATTTTAGTTTTATTCGCATTACTGATGACCGGCGTTATGGGCATCCACGCGCAAGAAGGACTCAAATGGGGAGCGATGGCAGGTATGAATTTCAGCAAGTTCTCCTCCGATGGTTTTGACAGCAAGGTAGGTTTCCATGTCGGCATCAAGGCCGAGAAAGACTTGTCCCAGATAGCCCAAAGTGTTTATCTCGACATGGCTGCACTGCTCTCCTTGAAAGGAGCACAAGCCAGCGCAGGTGGCGCATCCTTAAAAATCAATCCTTACTATTTGGAAATCCCCATACACATGGGCTACAAACATGCCGTAGCAGAGAACATCAGCCTATTTGCCAACTTCGGCCCTTACTTTGCCGTCGGTCTCTTCGGCAAGATGAAAGAAACGGACTACTCAATTGACGCAGTAGGAGGATTTACGAATATCTATGATTCTGCCAGCGCTTTCGGAAGCAATGCCTTGAAACGTTTCGACTTCGGACTCGGGCTAAAAGCCGGTATTGAATTCTGCCAGAAATACCAACTCTCCATCGGATATGACTGGGGACTGATTGACAATATTGAGAACGGTAGCAACAAAAACCGCAACCTGATGCTCTCCGTGGGTTATTTCTTCTAAGAAACTGTTTTGATTTTCTTTCAGCTTCCTTCTGAGAGTTGTTTTTATAGAAGATAAGCTTCACTTCAGCAATTCAAGCAAGCTTGATTGCATTCAGTTCGCATTACCTTTGAGGATTTTTATCTGCTTTTCTGAGGAGCATAGCGGGCTATGTGACGAAGAGAAGCAGATAAAAAGACCGAAAACAAACTCAGAAGGTGCTGATAAAACTTAAAAAAGAAAAGCAAAACAGTTTCTTAAGATTTGACAGTGTGGAAAAGGGATTTTAGTACTTTTCCACACTATCATCCCCCTTTGTTTCCCTTCCTATTCAATTTTACCGCAATTTTGAAACCAGCTTCATCAATGGATAGAATATGTATTCCTCCATATCATTGCACAATTTCCTAATAGACTTACGGGGAGTGCTCCAGCTTTCCAGCGAAATAGTATCGTATTTCCTGGATAATTTCCGGAGCTTTCTTTTAGAGATACTACGACTATAAACGTTTCCTGCTTCTCTGAATGTGCGGAGTTCCTTCAGGATGAAATAATCCGGATAATTGTAATGGCAATAAGTTCCATAAGTTTCGAATTCAGAAAATCCATTCTTCTCATCCGCAGGAGCTGCATTGATAACCTTCTCAAACCATGAATCGCCCGGAATGCCGGAAGTTTCCATCTTCCGAATCAGCTCCTTCATAATAGGAACAGAAACGAGCATGTGTTCGGCAATAAATGAATAGTCCGTAGCCTTGCCATAGCCGATGAGTGCCTGCATCGTCCTGAAGTAGGGCTCATGATATTCTGTTTTCGGAGTAAATATCATTTTATTTGAGGTAAAAAAGGACAACCGGTTAAGAGGGATGGTATCACTATCCCATACCAGATAATAATCTTTGGCGTATCGGCTACGCGCAAATTCCATCTTGAGGAACTGCTGGTAATACCATCCGAATCTATACTCACATGTAAAGTGCCGCCCGGCTATTGCCTCCAGCTGCCGACGGTCCGCAACAATCTCTTCCTCATCAACCAGGCTGACATTATATCTGCTCCGGAACCTTTTTGAAAAGAAGCCGAAACTATGCTTGTCTGTTATAATATAAATATTATCACTTCCTATATTCCGGTGAATATAAAAAACAGTCTTCTTGACAATCAGGCAGTCCTTGGAAGAAACACATATCACGACATCCATATCACTACTTCTTTTTTTTCTGATTCTTATGCCGCCTTGATGAGGACGAGAAGATGGAATTTATTCTATACAAGAACAGAACGAGTTTCCGGGCACGTTTGGAGCACCTCCTTGTATGGCTCACTATGGGGATTATCTTACCTAACTCGGAATTCTTGTACTCATTAAGTTCCATCCGGGTTCTATCGAGTTCCAACAAGCTCTCATAAAATGCTGCCGGTATGTTATCCTTTATCCAACGCATCCGCTCGTCTACCCCTAAAGACCCGCTGGACGCACTGATTCCATTTCCGTCGTATTCGGCAATGCATACCGGCACACGTTTATAGCTGCATCCTTTCAGGATAATATTCTCTACAATATGAATCCAATCGGAAGCCAGGATATAGTCCGTTCTGTATCGTTGATTATTGAAAAGGGAGTGATGAATGAAACACACTTGATGACAAATGGTATCTTTCAGTAAAATGAAGACAAGGTCGAGAGGAAAAGGAGATTGTATATCTATCTTCTTATCTGCCGAAACAGCAACCCTTACATCGCCATAAATGTATTCCGTCCCATCAAAATCCACCTGACCTAAAACATCTCCCACCAGAAAATCACCGGAATTAAGGAATTGCAAGTATTCTCCACCAGCATGTTCTATTCCCTTATTCATTCCGTCGTATATCCCTTTGTCCGGTTCTGACACCCAGAATGTCACATGCGGGTTTCCTTCCGCATACTGCTTGATTGTTTCCAGACTACCATCCTTGGAACCGGCATCAATAATGATATGCTCGTAAGAGGAGAAAGACTGGTGTCTGACGCTTTCCAACGTTTTGCTTAGACCACTATTGTTATTAAAGTTTACAGTTATAATACTTAGTTTAGGTCTCATATCGATAAATGTAGATTTCTATAATTTGTAAATATACGCCATATTATTCATTGAGAACAATAACGAAGTGGCTCTATAAAAACACCGGATTCAGAAACAGTTCCTTCCACGGATATTCCACTTCATCATCACAAAGGACTACTATCTTTTCCGGACTATCCTCTAAGAGAGCACCGTATTTGCCCAAAGTCCCTTTACTGGTAATCTGATGCCGACAACAGGCTATCAAAAACAAGTCCATATATCCTTTATCCGAACCGTTTATATCGACAACCTTACAATTACCTTCCGTAAGATAAAGTTGCGGAATAAGTTCATCCCTCACCCAGTCCGGCTCATCCGAAAAGAAATAGAAGAAAGAAGACATATCCCTATCCTGCATATAAGTCACTGCCGACTTGAAATACTCCAATGAAGCAGGTTTGCCGTAAGCCGGAATTTCCACTTTCAAGTCCCCACGCCTTACGTGGACAGCCACGGAACAAGGACGTGAACCAATCTCTGAATACAGCAATTTATTCTGTGCATCCAGCACCTCGGGCATTACTCTAAAAAGCGACCGGAATGCAGGAAGCCAAATATCAGCCGGAACATGATAATAACCACCTAAATAGACCGGAGGCTTCTTTTGTAGAAATGAAAAGTCATTTTCCCGACTCAACGTATTGTTCCCCAAATTATAATATTTCCTCTTATACACGTCAACAGCTACTTTCGAAGCCTTCTTTACAGATAAATAGGGAAATGCTTTCTGCAAATCAAAGTTTCTGACAAAATGATAATCCATATCGCTCCCCCACTCTTTAAAGAAGGTCAAGTCATATTCCACCCTATATCCTTTTTGTCCAAAAAGATGTCCCAGCAAATACTGATGCATCTGTGAGCAGACCCCACCATCCATCAAAAGTACCACCTTAGGAGCCAACATTCCATTTTTCAGAAGAAAACGATATATTTTACATTTTATCTTGTGCAATATATTCATTCTATAGTTTGTTTTTTAAGATATAATATTTTACCCTCAAATTCCCCCAAAAGGTTGAAAGCTTGTAAGCCTTCAACAGCTTACGTTCCCGCCTGGACAGATTTTCAACCAAATCCGGGTATCGCTTCACATCAGCAACCAACCGTCTCATGTCATCTACAACATCCCCGTATTGTTTCCAGTAAAGACTCGTATATGCAGTCTGAAGATGCATATAGGCAATCTCCTTTCCCAATTGTTCCGACAAACCTTTGGCAGACACATATTTCTCAATCCATCGTTGATAAGCCCTGAAATCCTTATACTTTTCCTCATTCGGCAGACAAGACATCGAGGACGAATTTCTATAATAATTAACAGTAGGAATATTCAAAGAAACAATCCTATCAGTCGCCAGAATCAATTGTGTCATCATGATGGCATCCTCACCTATCGATATATCGGCGACAGTTTCAATCTTGTTGTTAAGAAACAATGAACGTTTTTGAAAATGAGACCACACACTCCAATAAGCCTGCAAATTCAATTTCTGCCTAAAATAACTGATTCCTGAAATCTCACCGAATGTATAAGGCTCTGAAAGAACAGGCCCCTTGTCCGGATAACAAAAAAGGAAAGAAGATGCAACAATATCAGCATCAGTTTCTTCTGCCCTACATACTAACTTTTCAATAGCTCCATCAATCAACGTGTCATCACTGTCAAGATGCTGGATATATTTTCCGTTTGCCTTCAATATCCCGGTTTTCCTGGCGAGAGGCAGCCCTTCATTTTTCTTGTCTATACAAACAATACGCCTGTCAACTTCCATATATTTCTGGATTATTGAACGGCTGCCATCAGTACTCCCATCATTCACTATTATAATTTCCAATCGGCTATAGTTCTGATTTATCACACTAAAAATGCAATCCTCAATATATTTCTCTGTATTAAAAACAGGTATGATAACAGAAACCAACGGCAAAGCATCACTATTCATACATCAAAGCTTTTAGTCTATCACAAAGATTCAAACAACTCTTTCCATTTCTTTCCCACAATCTGCGGAGAGTACTCTTGCGCTTTCACGACAACATTCTGCCGCATTTGTTTCAACATATCGGGGTTCTTCAATAGCTTCAACAGTGTTCGCGCATATTTAGATTGATTAAAAGGCGATACAAGAAATCCATTCACTCCTGACGGTGAAATTATCTCCCGCACTCCGGCGCCACAATCATAAGCCACGGGCACTACTCCATTCGCCTGCGCTTCTGTCAAGCAAAGCCCCCACCCCTCAAAAGTAGATGTCAGACACACCACCGATGCCTCCCTATAAAAACCGGACACATCTTCCTGATAGCCCAAGAAACGAATCCTTTGCAAATTGTAGGCAGTAGCTTTCTGCTGAAGATTCTGCCTTTCAACACCATCACCAATCAGAAGCAGCTCCCAATCCGGCACTTGTTTATAAATCCGCTTCCAAACATCAATCAACCTATCCACACGTTTATCAACATAAGTAAAGCGCCCTACAAATAATATTTGTTTCTTCTTATGATGGTTGACCGAAAGAATTTGCCTTTCAGAGTTGGGTATCACGTGAAATTTATTGTTCTCAAAAGGTACACCAAGTTTCTTTATCAGCTTATATTTATAATCTTCGCATAATACAACATATGCATCAGCCCGTCCATACAATTTTTTATGTTGTTCAATAAACGGCTTATCATATTTCGGAAACCATTTTTCCCTTGGACAAGTTATAAAACGCCATTTCAACATTTTCAACCACGAACCTTCGGCGCGTTTTCCTTTATCTGCCACTTTTGCCACAGCCTCCCATAAAGGAATACTATGCGGCGCGAATACCAGCTTGCAATGAACACCGTCCATGATGTAATCCAGATGTTTCAAAAGATGTATAGGCAATACAAAAACATCAATAAAGAGTGAATTTATAATTTCAATAAAAGCATTTGCATTCTCCAACGAATTAATGTCCTTATCAGGAAGTTCTATGACTTCTATACCAGCTACATCATACGTTTTATGGCATAAAGCCACAAAGCTTTCATAACCATAGCCAGATAGATAATTAGCTATATCAATTGTAACCCTTTCTGCTCCTCCACAAGGAAACACTTCATGAAAAAATAAAATTCGCTTCATAATTAGTTTCAACTCAGACTCTAATACAAATCACTTTCCCTACATCATAAAAAGCTATCATTTAGTCCAAAAGTTATTTTCTTTTTCGTTTCTCTTTACTACGATAATATGCAATAAATAAAGAAGGGGCATACTTATATAAAAAGATATGCATAATTCCCTTTCCTTTAGGTAACGGTGATAGTCCCTTTGCTTTCATTTGCACAATCATCTCATGCTGGAATCTTGCCGGTATCCCTTTTCTTATTCCTATACGAAAAGTAGTCAATAGCCTTCTTGCAATCAAATTTTTAAAAAAACTATTCATTTTTTCCGTTTTCACATTCTTTTGTCTAAATGCTTCCAAGCTCTCCATAGCCTGAAGCATATAAAGAGAAGCGTGTTCATCATAATTCATCATAAACGAATCTGAATTCTTATAATAATGATAGAAAATTATAGATGAATATTTTACACGCCTTGCATAAAAGAAGATTCTGGGAATAATTTCTTCATCTTCATGACGAATAGGTAAGAACTTCAATTTATGTTCTTGCCAGAAAGAGGCTCTATAAGCATTGCACCAGACCACTTGTGGCAAAAACTGTTGCATAAAATCCGTTCCAGACCAAACTTGAGCCGACAAGACTTTTTCATCAGACACTCGATTAAACTCTTTGGGAAGTTTTCCTTTTTCATCCCAATACTGAAAATCCATTATCAAAATGTCTAATTCATCCTTTTCAAGAGAGTCATAAACATATTGTAAGACATTACTTTGAATCCAGTCATCCGCATCAACAAATAAAAAATATTTTCCTTTAGCTTTCCGACAACCATAATTTCGTGCCTCACTGACACCGCTATTTTCTACTGTTATGCAATGAAAATAAGAATAACGATTGGAATATTCATGTAAAATAGCTCCAGTTCTATCTGTTGAACCATCATTAATTACGATAACCTCATATTCCTTGGTCGACAAATCTTGATTTACCAATGAATCAAGGCAACGCTCCAGATATTTCTCTGCATTATATGCCGGAACTATAATAGACATCTTTATTTCAGCCATACTCAATCAGTTTTAATACTTATGACGTTTCGATTTGAAGATTGACCTTATCAACCGATAAGCTTTCCGATAGAAGTCCTTATGATTATAAATAAGATAACGTTTCAAAGAAAGAGAAAAGCCCAATTGCCCATAACCGACATAGTCAAATTCATGCATTTTGGTAATCACATCACGAATGACTTCATCAGTGGAAATAGAGGCTTCTACCATCATTGTATGATCCAGTAAGCGTATTCCACGACGCATGACATAAACTCCAGCTTTATCCCATATACCTTTTTCAAGTATGAACTTCACTTGCTCGTAGACGCTCTGAAAAAGGTTATATTCTTTCTGGGGATTATACCTGCTCTGCATCGTGCTCCCCTCCCGTATCATATAATGGTATTTAGGAGTATCCTGCATCACAACCTTCTCTGCTCCATAAAATACCCGATAGCAAATGGCCAAATCCTCAAAAACACGATTAACCGGAAAGACAATACCTGCAAACAGGCTGCGTTTGAACAATTTATCCACCATATAGTTTCTGACATGTTTGTCTACTGCCAGAGCGCGAATACCCTCATCACGAGTAAACACAAACTGCTCTCCCGAAGCATACTTCGCCACACTCTTCCCACCTTTGTCCCTATAATGCGAACAAATGGATATATCCGTTCCATTCTCTTTCAACAGGCGATACAAGAATTCGTACATATCCGACTCAATCCAGTCGTCGCTATCCACGAAACCAAGGAATTCACCTTGAGCTACCGCCAAACCTCTATTCCTGGCTGCGCTCTGACCTGCATTTGCCTGATGAAAAACTCTTATCCGTCCATCCCTTTGGGCAAATAAATCACAAAGCTCTCCCGAACCATCGGAAGAGCCGTCGTCAATCAATATTATTTCCAGATTCTTATAAGTCTGCCCGCAAATGGATTGCAGGCATTTCTCCAAGTAATTCTTTACATTATAGACCGGTACAATAATACTTATCAGAGGTAGTGTCTCAGTGTTCTCCATAAGCTATGACAATTACCATAACCGCAAAGTGGCCATCAACGGATAACCCACCCGCCATCGCAATTTAAACTTACGTACCAGATTCCAGGGCTTGGTTCTGGTCTTACCTTGAAAATACCAGATGTAGTTGTTTACGGCATCCAGTACCCGTGAAGAGGACTCACCGTCCAGATGGGCTTCATGCTTGTGCACATAAGCACGCATCCGTTCCATCAGTTCCGCCGGACGGGAAATGGCCTTTTCAATAGCTCCCTCTACAGCATCCGTGTCAGTGACATTCAGCAAATGAGCTCCCGGCATGGTGTTGCAATAGGTCACCACCGGTTTGTCCAACATCATTGCCTCAACAATCACAGACGAAGCATCGGACAACAGCACATCCGCACTGTTCAGCAGCTTGGCATCGACAAGTCCGCTCTCGTGGAAAGTAATGTTGGGACAGGATGCAGCCAGTTCCTTGTATTTCTTGAGGACTTCCATATCCGAGAATTTCGGATGGAACGAAATAATCCAATCCCAATCCTTCTCGTGCACCAGTCTCTTGATGGTATCAAACAGATGAGGGGCGGAAGTTATATTCTTTGTAAATGTAGAAGAGTACAAGACTACCGGACGTGCATTATGAGGAGTGTGCGCACGTTCTTTCACGAAAGTATCCGCCTTGCACCAGCCCGTTTCGTATACCTTGAAGAAGCCGTATTTCCTCTCAAGTTCCTTGAAAGGAAGAGTGCTCGTTTTTCCTTGCGTGCAATAGACATCGAACCATCCGCGGACAGAAAAATGGTCGTCCTTTTCATCGCCACGCTTATTGATGGGGTAGCCATGAAAAAGGGAAACTTTCACTCCCGGGAAGAAATCATAAATATAGTTGCCCGGCGCAAACACGGCAATAGGCTGATAATCCATCACTTCCTGAACAGATTGAAGCCACCTCTCATCTTGATCCAACAGAACCGGGCAGTCTGGCTCGATAAACCATGCAACATCGTCTCCTCTACGCTTGATTTCGTCCTGAAGCGGGCGAAGTATAGGATAGGAATAGGCTACCGAAACGAAAAATAAATAATGCTTCTTCATA
>ERZ856578.7371-NODE-7371-length-11598-cov-3.730319_pt1 | contig 11598 bp, 10 predicted proteins | sample MGYA00514384_ERZ856578 | MGnify/ENA primary metagenome ERZ856578 (study PRJEB29103, sample SAMN06111958) | human gut metagenome | biome: human gut; feature: ankylosing spondylitis patient; material: healthy_person | host: Homo sapiens | place: China:Hangzhou...
CGTGTTTCCAAGTGTCGTCAAGGAAACGAAAATCGGCACCCTGTTTATCAGATGCCGATTTGACCGGTTTGCTCACTGCGCAAACTGGCTGTTATAGAGCTTTGTATAAAATCCGTTTTTCGCGAGCAGCTCCTCGTGTGTGCCCTGCTCGGCCACCTTGCCGTCCTTCATGACAAGTATGCAGTCGGCGTGGCGTATGGTCGAGAGCCTGTGCGCCACAACAAACGAGGTGCGTCCCTGCATGAGCGTGTTGAATGCGTCCTGAACCTTTAATTCGGTTCTGGTGTCTATCGAAGATGTGGCCTCGTCGAGAATGAGCATGGGCGGCTTCATGAGCATGACGCGGGCTATGCAGAGCAGCTGGCGTTCGCCCTCGGAGAGGCCGTCATCGTCGCCTATGACCGTGTCGTAGCCATCTTTGAGACGCTTTATAAAGCTGTGTGCGCGTGCGGCCTTTGCGGCGGCAATTATCTCCTCATCCGTGGCGTCGGGCTTGCCGAACGCGATGTTTTCGCGGACGGTGCCGTTTTTTATCCAAGTGTCCTGGAGCACCATGCCGAAATGATATCTGAGGCTGTGGCGCGTTATTCCGTTTATGTTCTTTCCGTCAACCTTTATGCTGCCGCCGTCTACATCATAGAAGCGGAGCAGAAGATTTATAAGCGTGGTTTTTCCGCAGCCGGTCGGGCCGACAACGGCTATCGTCTTGCCGGACGGGGCGAAGAAATCGAAGCCGTCGATGAGCTTCCTGTTCTTGTCGTAGGAGAAGCGGACGCCGTCAAATTCGACGCTCCCCTCGGGATCATCGAGTGTCGAGCAGTCCTCGTCCGATTTCTCTGACTCCTCGTCTATAAGCTCGAATATTCTTGCCGCACAGGCAAGCGCATTTTGAAGCTCGGTAACAACGCCGGAGATTTCGTTGAACGGCTTTGTATATTGGTTCGAGTAGGCGAGGAAGCTGACAAAGCCGCCGACTGTTACCATGCCGCCGATGGCGAATATTCCGCCCATGAGCCCGACTACAGCGTATATCAGATTGTTGATAAAGCGGGTTGTCGGATTGGTAAGCGATGAGAAGAATATGGATTTGAGCGAATATTTGCGCAGCTTTTCGTTGCTCTTGTCAAATCTTTCAACCGCCCTGTCCTCATATGAAAACGCCTGAACGGTCTTTTGATTCTGTATCATCTCGTTGATGAGCGCGGTCTGCTCGCCGCGCGTCTCGGACTGCTTTTTAAACATCGAATAGGTGCGCCTTGCGATGAAACGCGCCGTGAACAGAGATATCGGGGTCAGCACGACGACCGCGAGGGTTATTGCCGGGGATATGGTGAGCATGAACACGAGCGTCACCGCTATCGTGACAATGCCGGTAAAAAGCTGCGAGAAGCCCAATATGAGTCCGTCGGCGAACTGCTCCGCGTCCGACGTTATGCGGCTGACGATGTCGCCGTAGGGGTGGGAGTCGGCGAATGCCACGGGAAGGGTCTGCATATGAGAAAATGCCTTCGAGCGGATGTCGCGCACGGTGTTGTAGGCTATGCGGTTGTTGATTATATTCATCACCCATTGGAGCACACCGCCTACGGCGGCGCAGATGAGAATACCGAAAAGGCAGGTCTTTATTACATCAAAATCAACGTCTCCGCTGAGCTTTATTCCGTCTATCGCGCGTCCGGCGAGGACGGGGATATAGAGCGAGAGAATAACGCTTGCGACGGAGAGGATGAGCGAGAGAAACAGCAGCAGCTTGGAGCGGCCTATGACCGCGATAACGCGCTTGAAAACGGTTTTGTTCTTCACGGTCACGCATCCTCCTTTTCAAGCTGGGAATCGAAGATTTCCCTGTATACCTCGCACGAGCGCAGCAGCTCGTCGTTCGTGCCTATGCCTACTATCTCGCCCTCGTCGAGCACGACTATCGTGTCCGCATTGCGTATAGCCGCAACACGCTGGGAGACGGTTATGACGGTCGGTGCAAAGTCGGTGTTTCGCAGAGCCTTGTTTAGCGCCGCGCCGGTGGCATAGTCGAGCGCACTCGCCGCGTCATCAAGAATGAGCACCTCGGGCTTTCTGACCAAGGCTCGGGCTATCGTCATTCTCTGCCGCTGACCGCCCGAGAGGTTTTTGCCCTCCTGCTCGAGGACAAAATCGAGCTGCCCGCTCTTTTCTTCTATCATCTGCTTGGCCTGAGCAGTTTCGAGCGCCTGCCATATCTCTTCGTCCGTAGCGTCCTGCTTTCCGAAGCGGATATTATCCCTGACGCTGCCCGAAAACAGCGCTTTTTTCTGCGAGACAACGCCTATTTTAGAGCGCAGAGCCTTTGTGTCGTAGTCGCGCACGTCAACTCCGTCAACGAGCACGCAGCCGCCCGTGACATCGTAGAAGCGCGGAATGAGGTTGACGAGCGAGCTCTTGCCGGAGCCCGTGGAGCCGATAACGCCTACCGTGCTGCCGCGCGGGATTTTGAGGTCAATATTGTGCAGGGACTCCTCGCTCCCGTTGTAGGAGAGACACGCCCCGTCAAACTCAACGGAGTATTCGCATTTTTTGTCGCCCTCGGTAACTGTTCCGGGAACGGTGGCGGGCTCTATGTCGAGCACCGACTGTATGCGGTTGCCGCAGGCGATCGCCTTTGTGACGCTGATGATCAGATTCGCGAGCTTTATCAGCTCAACGAGTATCTGCGACATATAGTTATAGAGCGCAACGACCGCGCCGCGCGATATTGCGCCCGAATCGACGCGCAGTGCGCCGATATATATCAGCGCGATTATCGCAAGATTGATGAGCACGAAGGTGGCGGGATTCATGAACGCCGATATCCTGCCGACCGCCGTCTGCATCTCGGTCAGAGCCTTGTTTTTTGCGTCAAAGTCCTCGATTTCCTCATTCTCTTTGCAAAACGCCCTGACAACGCGGGTGCCGAGCAGATTTTCGCGGGTCTTGCTCAAAAGCCCGTCTAATTTCTGCTGAACCTTGCGGTACATCGGTATGCACACGAGTATAATCGCGAACACGACCGCAGCGAGAGCGGGCACCGCAACGACGAACACAAGCGAGGACTTCGCGTCAACCGTAAACGCCATTATCACCGCGCCGAAAACGACAAACGGCGAGCGCAGCACGAGGCGCAGAGTGAGATTTGTTCCCGTCTGAACTTGATTTATGTCGCCCGTCAGGCGGGTTATGAGAGTCGGCGCGCCGAGGGAGTCGAGCTGGGAGTATGAGAGCTTACCGATGTGACTGAACAGCGCGTGGCGTATGTCGGTAGCGAACCCGACGGACGTCTTCGCCGAGAAATACTGCGCCACAAGTGTGCTGCAAAGTCCTAAAATGCCGAGCAGACCGAGCAGCAGGCAGCGCTTGACTATATAGCCCTTGTCGCCGTTTTCTATGCCGACGTCGATTATATTCGAGACTATCAGCGGAACGGTCAGCTCAAACGCCACTTCGATGAGCTTGAAAAACGGCGCAAGAATGCTTTCTTTTCTGTATTTTTTCAAATACCTAAAAAGCTTTGTCATGCTATTCTCCTCTTGAGATATATTGAGATATATAATGTATACAATACCTTAAATAATATCACGAAAACCGCCGCTTTTCAAGATTTTTGAGTGCATTTCGGTTTCTTGACATGAGCGCCCGACAGTGCTAAACTTATGCGTTGTACAAAAGAAACGGTGTGGTGAACGATGAAAGAAAAAGCTCTCGAAAAAGACAAAGAGCTTCTCGAATGCGAAAAGCTCTGGATATTTGCCGTTATGATAGCGGTCGGCGGATTTTTGGGCGCATACACCTATGTTCAAAAGGGCGGAGTGTTCTGCAACGCGCAGACGGCAAACTTCGTGCTCATGGCGGTTCAGCTCGGTCAGGGCAATTGGCGCAAGGCGCTCTATTATCTCCTGCCCGCCTCGGCTTACCTTCTCGGCACAATTATCTCGGAATTTCTCCCGAAGCATATTAATCGCCGCAAGATAGTCCGTTGGGACACGGCATTCGTGGCGTTTGAGATGGTGTGGATATTCGCTCTCGGCTTCGTGCCGGACAGCGCACCCCCGCAGATCTGCCAGGTGGCGGTAAACTTTATCGCCTCAATGCAGTTCAACACCTTCCGCCAGGCAAAAAAGATACCCATGGCAACGACCTTCTGCACCAACCATGTCCGTCAGGTCGGCTCGAATCTTGTCAAGTGGCTTCGAAGCGGGAATAAAGAGGCGCGGGGCAAGATGTTCGCCCATCTTTTGATGATAGGCTCGTTTATAGCGGGCGCGGTGGCGTCCACATTTATCTGCGGTTATCTCGGCGGCAAGACCATATGGTGCGCGGATATATTGCTTTTGATAGTGTTCTTTGCGCTCCTGCGCGCCGACCTCGGCGAGGAGCACGATAAGCTCGATATTGTTCCGCACGGACATTGATGACAAGCTATATAGCTTTACATATTATAAAATCAAATAATAAAAGCTCCCTTGCGTTTGGTGATATGCAGGTATATCAACGGATTTGCGGGGGAGCTTTTATTTTTGTATCAAAAAGCCGGACTGATTTTTTGTAAAGTTAATCGCTTTACAAAAGTATTTAGCCCATTATGGGTATCTCAAGAAAAGTATAGGTGAAGCAATTGATAATATAGAAGATAAATGCGGCCGTCGGTACAGCGTAACCGGAAAATTTTTTTGCCTTGCCCTCCGAGAGGGAAGAGTACATGACGGTGCAGGCTATGAGCGTGAACATCTCGGTGAAGTAGAAAACACGCTGCCCGGAGGCATAGACGGAGGAAGAAAATCCGAGCACGGCGGCGCAGCAGACGGCGGCGCAGAACAGCACACCGACAGTGAGCCCGAGCCTTCTGTTTTTCTTTACGAGCGCCGCAATGAGCGCAAAAATGCAGCCGAGAAAAACAAAGCAAAGCACAATAACCGCTGATTCGAGCGGGCGCAGGCTGTCGCTTTTGAACATCTTTTCAAAGCCCTTGTCGGGCGTTGCGCGGCGGACGGCGGTATATGCGGCGTTGACTCCGACACAAAGCACAAAAGCAAATGCGGCGAAAGCGGCCGAGAGCTTATTTGCTTTTCGTGAGCCGTTGAATGCTTCGCGGACCGAGGCGCAGAGAAGAACAAGAAAGACGGAAGCGGTTATCAACGAGAAGAAAAACGAAAAGGCGAAGTAGTTTGAAAATCCGCAGAGCAGCCTTTGAAATACGCTCATTTCCGCAAATTTTTCAAAGCCCGATGCTGCCTCCATCTCGCCGCGCCCGCGCAGACCGGGCGAGAGAATCAGCACCGCGCCGGAGGCCATGCCCGTCAGAAGCGGGATGAATTGAAGAATTTTCAGCTTCTTTTGAACCGCGGAGGCAATCAGCAGAATCACCTGCAGCGCGAGCACTGCGGCGCAGGCCTGCTCCTGCGATGCCGCGACAACGACGGCGACTGCCGCGGCGGCATAGGCGACGGGATGCACTCGCTCGCCCAATACCTCGAAAGTCAGCGGAGTTACCGCGATAAGCAGGGCTGCAAACGGGACGAGAAAAGTAAACGACCCCGCAAACCAGAATACAGACGGGTTGAGGCACGGCAGAAATACTGCCAAAGGCACGGCGCAGGCGAAGATATATCGCCGTCTTGCATCCGTTTTTTCTCCGAAAAAGTCGGAGATGCGGCAGATGAACCACATTATATATATGATGAGTGCCGCTATAAACAGCTTCCAGAAAATCAGCGGCAGGCGCAGGAAATTTATCATCAGCCATTCGCCGACTATTCGCCCCGAAACGGTCGTGTATCGCTCATGAAGCCAGGCGGGGACGGTGAAGCCGCTGCGGTGGAGTATGCCGAGGAAGTGTCCGTCGTCGGTCTTTAGTATGAGCCGCGTGAACACAGTGCAGAAAAACAGCACTGCGGCGGAGTATCCCGCGATTATCGAGCGGGGGGATTCGCAAAATTTTTTAAGCTTTTCTCTTATCTCTGCTCACCTCCCGCCAATGCATACGGATTTTCGGCGGCGCCGCTTCCGCAGAGCGTGAGCGTGTCGGCGCGAAGAAATATCGCCGGGCACACGCCGCACAGCTCGTCCGCCGCAAGCGTCTTGTAGAATCCGCCCGTCGTGGTGACGGCGGCGACGCTGCTCTGATTTGTCGAAACGGGAGAGCTCGTCCAGTACCAGCAGTATCTGCGCAGGACGAAATAGCGCGAAGCGTCATTTTTGACGCACTGCTCCGTGGGGCTCTTTCGGCGGTCGGCAGCGCTTATATTTTTGAGCATATCTTTTGACGGCAAAAATACGGTATCGCCGTTTTTGTCCGCCGAAATAAGCGCGAGTTCGGCTGCCGAAAAATTATCCGTGCTTAAAAATCCGTCCCTTGAGTTGAGCCATGCGCGCAGGGGAGAGGTGAAATAATCCGAGCTGCCTATGCCGTCCTCCGACGGATCGAACGCTTTAAAGCACAGCACCTTCTCGCTCATGAGCAGTGCGGTGTCCCCGGTGTCGATGACTCTCCAGATTATCGGCTCGCCGAGATATGAGCCCAAGGCGATGCGGTCGCCTTTTTTGATCCTGATTTCCCGCGCCGCGCCGCCTCCTATATCGGCGGACGAGGAAAACAGCAGGTGAGCCGACTCGTCTTTCAGCTTTGCGCTCCCGATAAAGGTCAGCGCAAACAGTATTGCGGCCGCGACAACAGCCGCCCTGAAAGCCTTTTTCACCGTCTCACCTTCTAAAAGATTATTTTACATATACTATATCAAGCTCGTTGCAAGGCCCGCCGAGCTTCTGCTTCCCGGCCGAGTTGAGACCGAGCATACCGTTCGCTGCGAAAAACTCGCTCTCGATAACGCACGGTTTGTTTAGATTTTTGAGCTGCGTTGCCCTTGTGCCGGTAGTGTTGCCTATGCCCTTGACATACATGGATGAGCAGTTGCCGCCGTTTAAAAGAAATGCGTTTCTCGCTCCGTATGCAATGAGAACTTTCATCATATTGTCAAGCGGCATGAATTCGCCGATAGCCATGATATATTTATTCTCGGATATCTGAGCGAAAACAGTACGGTTGTGATAATAAGTATCGTGCTCGTTGGTGGCTGCGCCGTTTGTAATGACCTGGTGCTGATAGCGCAGGGAATTGTAAACTCCCTGTGAGATATATGTTCTGCAGTTTTCGTTAGTGAGCGTCGCGACCTTCCATGTGCCGTTTTTGTATATCAGCAGTCGCTTCTGGCCTTGTCCGTCGGCGGATTCGACGGAGCCGTTGCGTATCGTGGGAGCACCTTTTTTATATGTTGAGCCGGCCTCACCGTTTATTGCAATGAGTGAGCCGCTCTTTCTGCCCATGTCCTCGACCTTACCTACTGTGGTACCGAGCAGCTTTTGACTTGATGCTACGCCGATGTGATCCGGAGAGCAGGTGATTATCGCAACAGTTATAATCGGCTGGTAAGTTACCGTTTTGTCATAATCTATAGCGCCGTCCGCGTTAGCCTTTTTAAACGCTTGTGTTATCTGCGGACCGTAAGCTATGCGGTGTATTTCGATATTGACTCCGTTTGCATTGAGTCTCCATGCCCTGAGCACTTTTGCGCCCGCAATGCTTTTGACGCTGCTTGCACTTATTTCAAGCTTGCCTTTGGTTGCCGAGCCGGATTGGGCGGGCTTCTTCGTTGTCGTCGGTTTCGACGTGGGCTTGGCTGCGGCAGGCTTGCTCTCTGACGGTTGCTGTGTGTCCTGCTCGGACTTCGGCTCTGTTGACTCCAAAGCCGTTTCGGAGCTTGACTCAGACTCCTCAGCGCTCGTTTGTACGTCTTCGATTTCAGCTTCCGATGTGTTTTCCGGGGCGGTTGTGTCGTTTTCGGGTGCTTTGGTGCCGCACGCCGAAAAGCTCATAAGAACGAGCATACAGACGAGCAAAACCGCGAAAAAATTTTTTGCCATTTTAATGCCTCCTATATAATGTTATTTCTAAGTTGATTATATCACCGTGTTCTTTAAAACTATATGCCGCACGCGCATTTTGACGAATAAATTTTCGTCATTTTGCACTCTTTTTTGTGCTGCGCAGGTGCATATTATTTCGCAAATTCCGCTTTAATGCGCTGATGCTTTATGATATAATGAAAAGCAAAGGCGGGCGAGTACGCATAGGCTAACCGTACTTCCGCGCCCTATATGCATCGCTTTTGCATAAACTCTCTGAAAGGATGAAAATATATGAAATATGCTGTAGTGCTCTGCGACGGCATGGCGGATTATCCCGTCGAGGCTCTCGGCGGCAAGACGCCGATGGAAGTTGCGAAGAAGCCCAATATCGATACACTCGCGTCAAAGGGCGAGGTCGGACTTGTGAGAACCGTTGCCGAGGGCTTGAAGCCCGGCAGCGATGTTGCAAATATGAGCGTGCTCGGATTCGACCCGAAGAAGTGCTATACCGGCCGTTCGCCCCTTGAGGCGGTGAGCATCGGAGTCAACATGAGCGATACGGACGTTGCCCTGCGCTGCAACCTTGTCACCCTGAGCGACGAGGCGGATTACGGCGCAAAGACCATGCTCGACTACTCCGGCGGCGATATTTCCACGGAGGAGGCCGCGCAGATAATCGAGACCGTGCAGCAGCATTTCGGCAGCAGCGAGTTTGATTTTTACAGCGGCGTGTCATACCGTCACTGTCTGATAGTGCATAACGGCACGACGCAGCTGGGCAAGATGACCCCTCCGCACGACATCTCCGGCAGGGTCATAGGCGAATATCTTTCAACTTCGCCCAACGCCGAAAAGCTCATAGCCATGATGCGCGAGAGCTACGATATTCTGAAGGATCACCCCGTGAACAAAAAAAGGATTGCCGAGGGCAAGCTTCCCGCAAACTCGATATGGCTTTGGGGCGAGGGCAGCCGCCCGGCTCTGCCGTCTTTTGAAGAGAAATACGGAGTAAAGGGCAGCATCGTGTCCGCCGTCGATTTGCTCAAGGGCATAGGCATCTGCGCAGGCATGAACACCCCCGAGGTCGAGGGCGCAACAGGCTATATCGACACGAATTTTGAGGGCAAAGCGAACGCCGCGGTCGATGAATGGCGTAAAGGTCAAGACCTTGTCTATATTCATATTGAGGCTCCCGATGAGTGCGGACACAGAAACGAGCCCGAGAATAAGGTCAAGGCGATTGAGCTTATTGACAGCCGTGTAATGCCTATAATCCTTGACTATCTCAACACTCAGGACGATTATAAGGTCATGGTTCTGCCCGATCATCCGACCCCGATAGCGACCCGCACCCACGCCTCCGACCCCGTGCCGTATCTTATTTACTGTAAAGGCAAAGAACTTGACAGCGGTGTTTTGAGTATAAATGAAAAAACCGCCTCCGAGACGGGCAATTTCATTGAAGAAGGCTTCGAACTTATGGGTCATTTTCTTAAAGACTGACAGAAGGAGAAAACAAAAATGGGCTTTAGCATAGAAACAAAGTGCGTGCAGTCCGGCTATACGCCGAAAAACGGCGAGCCGCGTGTTGTGCCGATAGTACAGAGCACTACCTACAAATACGAGTCGAGCGAGCAGATGGGCAGGCTCTTTGACCTTCAGGAATCGGGCTATTTCTACACTAGACTCCAGAACCCCACAAACGACTGCGTCGCCGCAAAGATTGCCGACCTTGAGGGCGGCGTCGGTGCTATGCTTACCTCGTCCGGTCAGGCGGCGTCGTTTTTCTCCGTTTTCAATATCTGCTCCGCGGGCGATCATGTTGTCGCGGCGTCCGCGATTTACGGAGGAACGTTCAATCTTTTCAACGTCACGATGAAAAAGCTCGGCATAGATTTCACCTTTGTCCGCCCCGACGCTACGGAAGAGGAGCTCAACGCGGCGTTTAAAGAGAACACAAAGGCTGTTTTTGCCGAGACTATATCGAACCCCTCTCTCGTCGTGCTCGACATTGAAAAATATGCGCGCGCTGCTCACGCACACGGCGTGCCGCTGATAGTTGACAACACCTTCCCGACCCCCATAAACTGCCGCCCGTTTGAGTTCGGCGCGGATATAGTCACCCACTCGACCACGAAATATTTGGACGGCCACGCGACGAGCGTCGGCGGAGTCATAGTCGACAGCGGCAGCTTCGACTGGACGCAGAACGACAAGTTCCCGGGGCTGACTACTCCCGACGAGTCATATCACGGGGTCATATACACCGAGCAGTTCGGCAAGGCGGCGTACATAACCAAGTGCACTACCCAGCTCATGCGCGACCTCGGCTCGATTCAGTCCCCGATGAACGCGTTCCTGCTCAATATAGGACTCGAGACGCTGCATCTGCGTATGCCGCGCCACTGCTCGAACGCTCTGACGGTTGCAAAGTTTTTGGCGGCTCATCCGAAGATAGAGTCCGTCCGCTACCCCGGACTCGAGGGAGACGAGTATTATGACCTCGCTCAAAAATATATGCCGAACGGCACTTGCGGAGTTATTTCTCTGCGTATAAAGGGCGGCAGAGAGGACGCGGTCAGGTTTATGGACTCCCTCAAGTTGGCTGCGATAGTCACCCACGTTGCGGACAGCCGCACCTGCTGCCTGCACCCTGCGAGCACTACTCACCGCCAGCTCACCGCGCAGGAGCTCGACGACTGCGGAGTGTACGAAAATCTCGTCAGGCTCTCCGTCGGAACGGAGAATGCGGATGACATAATCGCCGATCTCGATGCGGCACTCTCCAACGTCTGAAAGTAGCAAAATAGACAAAATTTTCGAGTAAAATTTTATGCATAAAACCCGCCTGCAAGTTTTCCTGCAGGCGGGTTCTTTTGTTAAAAACTGTATATGCATTTCACGTGGAATATTTCTCGAAGGGCATCAAAAACGCACTGTAAAGCTTTTGACTTTACGCATATATTCTAAACTCTCATCAAACCGTAAAAGTTATCCACATTATCCACATAGTTATCCACATCAGCAAGGAGAAAAGCTTTACGACTTGTGAGCAAAAACAAGTGAAAAACTACTGAATATTGAGTGAATATTAATGAATATATTCAAAAACGCGCAAAAAACACCGCCCGGATTTTTGACAGAAAAACACGGGCGGTTTCAATATTTTTATGTTCTCAGCCGATGAACGGAATGTTATTTATGAGGTCATTTATTCCGTCGAGCGAGCCGTTGAAGAAGCTGCGTATCATTTCGAACACGGTCATCGATGCGGTTATTGCAAACAGCACACCTATGATAATAACAATAATCAGCGCAAGACCCGCGCCGACCGCGAGACCTATCAGCGTGAACTGACCCATGCCCTTGGCGACCTTGGGCTTGTCGCCCTTCCATATAAAATAACTCCATTTTCCTCAATTCATTGCGCCCTTTATGGATTACAATACCCTCATTCTTTTCAAAACGCTCAGGTAAAGAGAGTACAAAACCTCTCAACGCCTCAAAATCCGGATGGACAACCAAGGTATGAGGATGAAAAATATCGGCTTTCCGGCTTCCACAGTAATAGTCTCGAATGCTCCCAGACCAAACTGAAAGCCTTCATCTAATGTAATCTTCATTCTCTCCTGTCATCCGTTTTCTCCATCATCAATATAACGGATGTTCCTTTCAACCTGTATAAAT
>ERZ856578.7378-NODE-7378-length-11589-cov-5.188673_pt1 | contig 11589 bp, 9 predicted proteins | sample MGYA00514384_ERZ856578 | MGnify/ENA primary metagenome ERZ856578 (study PRJEB29103, sample SAMN06111958) | human gut metagenome | biome: human gut; feature: ankylosing spondylitis patient; material: healthy_person | host: Homo sapiens | place: China:Hangzhou...
TGCTTCCATCGGAAACGATGATCTGGCAGCCTGAGTTCACAGATAAAATACTCTCCAGGAAACCCGGGGCGGTTCAGAAGATCTGTTTATCGACTGGCTGTTTGAAGTGATTGCAGAGTGCCACCGCGTTCTGAAAAAGCAGGGCAGCATGTACATCATGAACAGTACGGAAAACATGCCCTTTATCGATCTCCAGTGCCGCAAGCTTTTTACCATCAAAAGTCGCATCGTCTGGTCATATGACAGTTCTGGAGTGCAGGCGAAAAAACACTACGGCTCCATGTACGAACCCATCCTGATGATGGTGAAAGACGCAAAGAACTACACATTCAACGGTGATGCTATTCTGGTAGAAGCCAAAACCGGATCGCAGCGCGCGTTGATCGATTATCGCAAAAATCCTCCACAGCCTTACAATCATCAAAAAGTACCGGGTAACGTTTGGGATTTTCCGCGCGTGCGTTATTTGATGGATGAATATGAAAACCACCCGACGCAAAAACCGGAAGCCTTACTGAAACGCATTATTCTCGCCTCTTCCAACCCAGGCGATATCGTTCTCGACCCGTTTGCTGGTAGCTTTACTACCGGTGCCGTAGCCATCGCCAGCGGACGAAAATTCATTGGTATTGAGATCAACAGCGAGTACATCAAAATGGGGCTTCGACGGCTGGATGTCGCGTCGCATTACTCTGCGGAAGAACTGGCGAAAGTGAAAAAAAGAAAGACCGGCAACCTGTCAAAACGAAGCCGGTTAAGCGAAGTTGACCCCGATCTCATTACAAAGTAAAGGATGTGTAAGCCTGGTTTTCAGATTATTCATTTCGTGTATATTTCCTGCCAGACTTGGTTAAACATGCACAGGCTCAGGTAATGATTCGCAAGTATTGGTGGCTCGTCGTTTTCGCTGTCTTCGTTTTTCTGTTTGATACTTTACTGATGCAGTGGATTGAACTGCTGGCAACAGAAACAGACAAATGCCGCAATATGAACTCAGTTAATCCACTAAAACTGGTTAACTGTGACGAACTGAATTTTCAGGACAGAATGTGAATTTACATGACACTTAATTCATTCGTTTGATGAATTAATTTCGTTATGTTTTCATCTGGCATGAACATTCTTAATACGTTATCGACCAGAGCGGGGGCTTGTTTATAAAGATCATAACCCGCCATATTCATTAACCAGTTTTGAACAATTCCGCTGAAGGCACCATCAATAATAATCATCACAACATCTAAATCGAGGTTATTTGCTACACAACCTTGTTGCTGACACGCCTGCAATACTTCGCGGAGAGTCTGCGGATTAAAGCCCATCTTTTCGCGTATCACTCCCTCGGCCAGCATCTCATCATTAAATTCACATTTGTGATATAAGATTTTCAGCAACGCCTGCTGGCGGGGAATTTTGGCAATATATTGCAAGCCGACAATCAATTTTTCACGCAATTGTTGAAACGGGTCATGCTCTAATCCAGCCGTCAAGTGTTCCTGGATTAACTCCCGCAATGAAGGCTGTTGCAACCACATCTCATTAAACAGTTGAGTCTTGTTTTCGAAGTGCCGGTAGATAGCGCCACGCGTAACGTTAGCGGCGTCGGCAATGTCGTTGAGCGTCGTCTTGCTTACGCCATGCTGCGCAAACTGGGCGATGGCAGTTTCAATCAGTTCTTGCCGGGTCTTCAGAGCTTCGGCTTTGGTTCTTTTTGCCATGATTAATTATTCAGGAAATAAATATATTCGACACAGAGTGAGAAAATAGCGAAGGTTAATCTATCACCTAATGTGTATTTATACGAGAGGCTAATATTGCGTTGCTATAAATCGTCAAATAAATGATATGTATTATTTACATAAAATACATTCACTTGACCTATACATATTTCAATTTACGAGATTTTAATTCTATTTCTTTCATTCCGCGTCAAAACAAAACAGTAGAATATTAATCTTTTTTTGTGTTTATGTGCCTTGAGTTGCCAGTATTCATAACTATTCCTTACATCGACGAATGATAATTTGTAGGATAGCGAACTGTATTTTTCTTTCTGCGAGTTAACGCGTTGCCTTTTTGGGTAAATAACGCGCTTTTGGTTTTTTGAGGAATAGTAATGACGAAACATGCCAGGTTTTTCCTCCTGCCCTCCTTTATTCTGATCTCCGCGGCTTTAATCGCCGGTTGTAACGATAAGGGAGAAGAGAAAGCTCACGTCGGTGAACCGCAGGTTACCGTTCATATTGTGAAAACGGCCCCGTTAGAAGTTAAGACTGAATTACCAGGCCGCACCAATGCTTACCGTATAGCCGAAGTTCGCCCACAGGTTAGCGGGATCGTACTGAATCGCAATTTCACTGAAGGCAGCGATGTGCAAGCAGGCCAGTCCCTGTACCAGATCGATCCCGCGACCTATCAGGCAAATTATGACAGCGCGAAAGGCGAACTGGCGAAAAGTGAAGCCGCCGCCGCCATCGCGCATTTGACGGTAAAACGTTACGTTCCGCTCGTGGGTACGAAATACATCAGCCAGCAGGAGTACGACCAGGCCATTGCTGATGCTCGTCAGGCCGATGCCGCCGTGATTGCCGCAAAAGCCACAGTCGAAAGCGCTCGCATCAATCTTGCTTATACCAAAGTCACTGCGCCAATTAGCGGACGTATCGGCAAATCGACTGTGACCGAAGGCGCTCTTGTCACTAATGGGCAAACGACTGAACTGGCGACTGTCCAGCAGCTCGATCCTATCTACGTTGATGTGACCCAATCCAGCAACGATTTTATGAGGCTGAAGCAATCCGTAGAGCAAGGAAATTTGCATAAGGAAAACGCCACCAGCAACGTAGAGTTGGTCATGGAAAACGGTCAAACCTATCCCCTGAAAGGTACGCTGCAATTCTCCGATGTGACCGTTGATGAAAGCACCGGCTCCATAACCCTACGTGCTGTCTTCCCTAACCCGCAACATACGCTTTTGCCGGGTATGTTTGTGCGTGCACGGATTGATGAAGGCGTCCAACCTGACGCCATTCTTATCCCGCAACAAGGCGTTAGCCGCACACCGCGTGGTGATGCAACCGTGCTGATTGTTAACGATAAAAGTCAGGTTGAAGCGCGCCCTGTCGTTGCCAGTCAGGCGATTGGCGATAAATGGTTGATTAGTGAAGGACTGAAATCTGGCGATCAAGTCATTGTCAGCGGCCTGCAAAAAGCGCGTCCGGGAGAGCAGGTTAAAGCCACTACCGATACCCCCGCAGATACTGCATCGAAGTAAGGTAATCTGACATGGCAAACTTTTTTATTCGACGACCGATATTTGCATGGGTGCTGGCCATTATTCTGATGATGGCGGGCGCACTGGCGATCCTACAATTGCCCGTCGCTCAGTATCCAACAATTGCACCGCCTGCGGTTTCTGTTTCAGCAAACTATCCGGGCGCTGATGCGCAGACCGTGCAGGATACGGTGACGCAGGTTATCGAACAGAATATGAACGGTATCGATAACCTGATGTATATGTCCTCCACCAGCGATTCCGCCGGTAGCGTGACAATTACCCTTACCTTCCAGTCCGGGACCGATCCTGATATCGCGCAAGTGCAGGTGCAGAACAAACTCCAGCTCGCCACGCCGTTGCTGCCGCAGGAGGTTCAGCAGCAGGGGATCAGTGTTGAAAAGTCCAGTAGCAGCTATTTGATGGTGGCGGGCTTTGTCTCTGATAACCCAGGCACCACACAGGACGATATCTCGGACTATGTGGCCTCTAACGTTAAAGATACGCTTAGCCGTCTGAATGGCGTCGGTGACGTACAGCTTTTCGGCGCACAGTATGCGATGCGTATCTGGCTGGATGCCGATCTGCTAAACAAATATAAACTGACACCGGTTGATGTGATTAACCAGTTGAAGGTACAGAACGATCAGATCGCTGCCGGACAGTTGGGCGGAACGCCAGCGTTACCAGGGCAACAATTGAACGCCTCGATTATTGCTCAGACGCGGTTTAAAAATCCGGAAGAATTCGGCAAAGTGACCCTGCGCGTAAACAGTGACGGCTCGGTGGTACGCCTGAAAGATGTCGCACGGGTTGAACTTGGCGGTGAAAACTATAACGTTATCGCTCGTATCAACGGAAAACCGGCGGCGGGCCTGGGGATTAAGCTGGCAACCGGCGCGAATGCTCTCGATACCGCGAAAGCCATTAAGGCAAAACTGGCGGAATTACAGCCATTCTTCCCGCAGGGAATGAAGGTTCTCTACCCTTATGACACCACGCCATTCGTCCAGCTTTCTATTCACGAAGTGGTAAAAACGCTGTTCGAAGCCATTATGCTGGTGTTCCTGGTGATGTATCTGTTCTTGCAGAATATGCGAGCAACGCTGATCCCCACCATTGCGGTACCCGTGGTGTTGTTAGGGACGTTTGCCATCCTCGCCGCTTTTGGTTACTCCATCAACACACTAACGATGTTCGGGATGGTGCTTGCCATCGGGCTGCTCGTCGATGATGCGATAGTGGTGGTGGAGAACGTCGAGCGCGTGATGATGGAGGATAAGCTCCCGCCAAAAGAAGCGACGGAAAAATCGATGTCGCAAATTCAGGGCGCACTGGTGGGTATCGCGATGGTGCTGTCAGCGGTATTTATTCCGATGGCATTCTTCGGCGGTTCTACTGGGGCAATTTATCGCCAGTTCTCTATCACCATCGTTTCGGCAATGGCGCTTTCTGTTCTGGTGGCATTGATTCTTACCCCTGCGTTATGTGCAACGCTGCTTAAACCCGTCTCTGCTGAGCATCACGAAAATAAGGGCGGTTTCTTCGGTTGGTTTAATACCACCTTCGATCATAGCGTTAACCACTACACCAACAGCGTCGGCAAAATCCTCGGATCCACAGGACGATATTTACTGATCTATGCGCTGATTGTTGCAGGAATGGTGGTGTTGTTTTTACGTCTTCCGTCTTCCTTCTTACCTGAAGAGGATCAGGGTGTCTTTCTGACCATGATTCAGTTACCCGCTGGCGCGACGCAAGAGCGGACGCAAAAAGTGTTGGATCAAGTTACGGATTACTATCTGAAGAACGAGAAAGCGAACGTTGAAAGTGTCTTTACGGTTAACGGCTTTAGCTTCAGCGGCCAGGCACAAAACGCCGGTATGGCCTTCGTCAGTCTGAAACCGTGGGAAGAGCGTAATGGTGACGAAAACAGTGCGGAAGCAGTAATCCATCGTGCCAAAATGGAATTGGGCAAGATCCGCGACGGTTTTGTCATTCCATTCAATATGCCAGCCATTGTTGAACTGGGCACGGCAACGGGTTTCGACTTTGAGTTAATTGATCAGGCTGGGCTGGGTCACGATGCCCTAACCCAGGCCCGTAACCAGTTGCTTGGTATGGCGGCGCAACATCCTGCCAGCTTAGTCAGCGTGCGCCCTAATGGCCTGGAAGACACCGCGCAGTTTAAACTGGAAGTTGACCAGGAAAAGGCGCAGGCATTAGGTGTTTCACTTTCTGACATCAATCAGACCATTTCAACGGCGCTGGGTGGGACTTACGTTAACGACTTCATCGACCGTGGTCGCGTGAAAAAGTTGTATGTTCAGGCGGATGCCAAATTCCGTATGCTGCCAGAAGATGTCGATAAACTTTATGTCCGCAGCGCCAACGGCGAAATGGTGCCATTCTCGGCCTTTACCACTTCACATTGGGTGTATGGCTCTCCGCGACTGGAACGCTACAACGGTCTGCCGTCAATGGAGATTCAGGGGGAAGCCGCGCCAGGAACCAGTTCCGGCGATGCCATGGCGTTGATGGAAAACCTTGCGTCAAAATTACCTGCGGGCATTGGTTATGACTGGACGGGTATGTCGTATCAGGAACGCTTATCGGGAAACCAGGCTCCCGCTCTGGTAGCAATTTCCTTTGTGGTTGTTTTCCTGTGCCTTGCTGCACTCTATGAAAGCTGGTCAATTCCTGTCTCGGTTATGTTGGTAGTGCCGTTAGGGATTGTCGGCGTGCTGCTGGCGGCGACACTCTTTAATCAAAAAAATGACGTCTACTTTATGGTGGGCTTGCTAACGACAATTGGCTTGTCGGCCAAAAACGCTATTTTGATCGTTGAGTTCGCTAAAGATCTCATGGAGAAAGAGGGTAAAGGTGTTGTTGAAGCGACACTGATGGCAGTACGTATGCGTCTGCGTCCTATCCTGATGACCTCTCTCGCCTTTATTCTCGGCGTATTACCGCTAGCTATCAGTAACGGTGCCGGCAGTGGCGCGCAGAACGCTGTGGGTATCGGGGTAATGGGAGGAATGGTCTCTGCAACGTTGCTGGCAATCTTCTTCGTACCGGTGTTCTTTGTGGTGATCCGCCGTTGCTTTAAAGGATAAATCAGAAACATAAAGGCGCTTTCGGGTGCCTTTATTATTTCCAGTGAAACCTATAAAAATTAATAAGATATTCTTCTGCTCACTCTTTAAAAGCTTTCTATAGTTCCCGCTCCCTTCACTACTTTTACAATTCACATAATTTGTCATTATTCATTCCGCAAGATTTATAACCTCCGGTGATAAAATGGCATTCAGCTCGTTAATAAGAGAGTTAACTTATTAAGCGTTAGCGTTTATTACTGAGGTAACACCATGAAAAGATTAATTCCTGTGGCATTGCTCACCGCATTGCTGGCGGGCTGTGCTCACGATTCGCCCTGCGTTCCGGTTTATGACGATCAGGGTCGTCTGGTTCACACCAATACCTGTATGAAAGGCACGACTCAGGATAACTGGGAAACGGCTGGGGCTATTGCCGGCGGGGCAGCTGCTGTTGCTGGCCTGACGATGGGGATCATCGCTCTATCGAAATAACTGAACAGGGCGCGGAGTTCCGCGCTCTTTTTAACGATACAGTATCTCTCCATAAGATAAAATATTGCTATATTCTGCTGGGTAATTCCCTGCTGATTTAGCATGTTACATCGCGTTATTTCGCTGCTTTCGAAATAACGCATCAATTTAATTTTCACACTTCCCACCAGAAATATACTCACGCTAACAATCATTATTCTGCTTAGTAAAACACGCGTAAATATTTTGCGCCAAAATGTGGCGCATGTTTCATTTTCGCACCATTGCGGGGCGCTGTTTTTATTATTTCCTGTCTACACTCAGCTTATTGCGACGCGAAATCGTGCGCAAAAGCTGGCACTACTTTTGCTTATAAGAGGATGGCCACAGACAGGTAAAAGACGTTTCCCAAACGTCCTATAACGATAATTTTCGCCTCACAGGAAGCATTATGAAAAAGATGATGATAGCCACACTGGCTGCCGCCAGCGTGCTGCTTGCCGTTGCAAATCAGGCGCATGCTGGCGCGACGCTTGATGCCGTTCAGAAAAAAGGTTTTGTGCAATGCGGGATCAGTGATGGATTACCTGGGTTCTCTTATGCCGATGCTGACGGTAAGTTTTCAGGTATTGATGTTGATATTTGTCGTGGTGTTGCCGCTGCTGTATTTGGTGACGACACGAAAGTGAAATATACCCCGCTCACTGCAAAAGAACGCTTCACCGCTTTACAGTCAGGGGAGGTGGATTTGCTCTCCCGTAATACGACCTGGACTTCATCTCGCGATGCCGGGATGGGAATGGCATTTACCGGCGTCACTTATTACGACGGCATTGGCTTCCTGACGCACGATAAAGCGGGGCTAAAAAGCGCGAAAGAACTGGATGGCGCTACCGTCTGTATTCAGGCGGGTACTGATACCGAACTCAACGTCGCCGACTACTTCAAGGCAAACAATATGAAGTACACACCGGTGACTTTCGATCGCTCTGACGAATCAGCGAAGGCACTGGAATCTGGTCGCTGCGATACGCTGGCCTCGGATCAATCACAACTGTATGCCCTGCGCATCAAATTAAGCAACCCAGCTGAATGGATTGTCTTACCGGAAGTTATCTCAAAAGAACCGCTTGGTCCGGTAGTTCGTCGTGGCGATGATGAATGGTTCTCGATTGTACGCTGGACGCTTTTCGCCATGCTGAATGCTGAAGAGATGGGCATCAATTCCCAGAACGTCGATGAAAAAGCGGCTAATCCAGCAACGCCTGATATGGCACATCTGCTGGGTAAAGAAGGCGATTACGGCAAGGATCTGAAGCTGGATAATAAATGGGCCTATAACATCATCAAACAGGTGGGTAACTACTCGGAAATTTTTGAGCGTAACGTAGGTTCAGAAAGCCCGCTGAAAATTAAACGTGGGCAAAATAATCTCTGGAATAACGGCGGTATTCAGTACGCACCGCCCGTGCGTTAAGTCGGTGTGAGGTAACGAGCGTCGCTACGGCGGCGTTCTCTTCAGCGTTATGCTTTCCGAGGTTTCTATGTCTCATCGCCGCTCAACCGTTAAAGGCTCACTCTCTTTTGCCAACCCTACGGTTCGCGCCTGGTTATTCCAGATCCTTGCCGTTGTTGCTGTTGTCGGCATTGTTGGTTGGTTATTTCACAACACTGTAACGAATCTCAATAATCGTGGCATTACTTCAGGTTTTGCCTTTCTGGATCGCGGCGCTGGCTTCGGTATTGTCCAGCATTTGATCGATTACCAGCAGGGCGACACCTACGGACGCGTTTTTATTGTCGGCTTACTCAATACGCTACTGGTTTCTGCATTGTGTATTGTGTTCGCTTCTGTTTTGGGCTTCTTTATCGGTCTGGCGAGACTTTCGGATAACTGGCTGCTACGAAAGCTTTCCACAATTTATATTGAGATCTTCCGTAATATTCCCCCGCTGCTGCAAATCTTCTTCTGGTACTTTGCCGTGTTGCGCAATTTGCCCGGACCACGCCAGGCTGTGAGCGCGTTTGATCTGGCCTTTTTGAGCAATCGTGGGCTTTATATTCCGTCACCGCAGCTGGGAGACGGATTTATTGCGTTTATCCTGGCTGTTGTTATGGCTATAGTCCTTTCTGTTGGGCTATTCCGCTTTAATAAAACATACCAGATAAAGACCGGACAACTGCGCCGCACCTGGCCGATCGCCGCAGTGTTGATCATTGGTTTGCCTTTACTGGCGCAATGGCTTTTTGGCGCAGCACTACACTGGGATGTCCCAGCCCTACGAGGCTTTAACTTCCGCGGCGGGATGGTTTTAATTCCTGAACTGGCAGCCTTAACGCTGGCACTTTCGGTTTATACATCTGCATTTATCGCCGAGATTATCCGCGCTGGGATCCAGGCAGTGCCTTATGGTCAACATGAAGCGGCTCGGTCACTGGGATTACCCAACCCGGTTACGCTACGCCAGGTCATTATTCCCCAGGCATTGCGGGTGATTATTCCACCGTTAACCAGCCAGTATCTCAACATCGTCAAAAACTCCTCTCTTGCCGCCGCTATTGGCTATCCCGATATGGTTTCGCTGTTTGCCGGCACCGTGCTGAATCAGACGGGGCAAGCCATCGAGACGATAGCCATGACCATGTCGGTCTATCTGATTATCAGCCTGACTATCTCGCTGCTGATGAATATCTATAACCGCCGCATCGCGATCGTTGAACGCTAAGGAGTCATGATGACAAAAGTATTGCTGTCTCATCCCCCGCGCCCGGCGAGCCATAACTCAAGCCGCGCGATGGTGTGGGTGCGAAAAAATCTGTTCTCCAGCTGGAGCAATAGCCTGCTGACTATTGGCTGCATATGGTTGATGTGGGAACTGATCCCACCATTGCTGAACTGGGCATTTTTGCAGGCTAACTGGGTTGGCTCAACGCGTGCCGACTGCACAAAAGCCGGTGCCTGTTGGGTCTTCATCCACGAACGATTTGGTCAGTTTATGTATGGGCTTTACCCACACGACCAACGCTGGCGAATTAACCTCGCATTACTGATTGGGCTTGTGTCGATCGCACCAATGTTCTGGAAAATACTCCCGCATCGCGGTCGCTATATTGCGGCCTGGGCGGTGATTTACCCACTGATTGTCTGGTGGCTGATGTATGGCGGTTTTTTTGCTCTTGAGCGGGTTGAAACCCGGCAATGGGGCGGGCTGACGCTAACTTTAATTATTGCATCAGTTGGGATTGCGGGGGCGCTACCGTGGGGGATCTTACTGGCGTTAGGTCGCCGCTCCCATATGCCGATTGTGCGTATCTTATCGGTCATTTTTATCGAATTCTGGCGCGGCGTGCCGCTGATTACCGTTCTGTTTATGTCTTCGGTCATGCTGCCGTTGTTTATGGCAGAAGGCACCAGTATCGACAAATTGATCCGCGCGCTGGTTGGCGTGATCCTGTTTCAGTCAGCATATGTTGCGGAAGTCGTGCGAGGTGGATTACAGGCGCTGCCTAAAGGGCAATATGAAGCGGCAGAGTCGCTGGCGTTGGGTTACTGGAAAACTCAGGGGCTGGTTATTCTGCCACAGGCGTTGAAGCTGGTAATTCCTGGGCTGGTAAATACCATCATCGCACTCTTCAAAGATACCAGCCTGGTGATCATTATCGGGTTGTTCGATCTTTTCAGTAGCGTTCAGCAGGCAACCGTTGATCCCGCCTGGTTGGGTATGTCGACGGAAGGGTATGTTTTCGCCGCGCTGATCTACTGGATCTTCTGTTTCAGCATGTCACGTTATAGCCAACATCTGGAAAAATGTTTTAACACCGGGCGTACACCGCATTGAGGACACTATGAGCCAAATTTTACTGCAACCTGCTAACGCGATGATTACGCTGGAAAACGTCAATAAATGGTATGGACAATTCCATGTTTTGAAAAATATAAATTTAACCGTGCAACCGGGAGAACGGATCGTTCTGTGTGGCCCTTCAGGTTCCGGTAAATCGACAACCATTCGTTGTATTAATCATCTGGAAGAACATCAACAGGGACGGATCGTGGTAGATGGCATCGAACTTAATGAAGATATCCGCAATATTGAGCGCGTCAGGCAGGAAGTGGGAATGGTCTTTCAGCATTTCAATCTCTTCCCTCATCTGACCGTTTTACAGAACTGTACCCTGGCACCGATTTGGGTACGCAAGATGCCTAAGAAAGAGGCTGAAGATCTGGCGGTGCATTACCTAGAGCGGGTGAGAATTGCCGAACATGCGCATAAGTTTCCCGGACAGATTTCAGGTGGTCAGCAGCAACGCGTTGCCATTGCGCGTTCGCTGTGTATGAAGCCGAAAATTATGTTGTTTGATGAGCCAACGTCGGCGCTCGATCCTGAGATGGTGAAAGAGGTGCTGGATACGATGATTGGGCTGGCGCAGTCGGGTATGACAATGTTGTGTGTAACACATGAGATGGGGTTTGCACGAACCGTCGCTGACCGGGTAATTTTTATGGATCGTGGGGAAATAGTGGAGCAAGCTGCACCTGATGAATTTTTTGCGCATCCTAAATCAGAGCGTACGAGGGCATTTTTATCGCAGGTAATCCATTAATTGAATGTTAGTTCGAAAAGCAAAAAGGCCATCCTTTCGGATGGCCTTTCGCTTGATTTGATGTCTGGCAGTTCCCTACTCTCGCATGGGGAGACCCCACACTACCATCGGCGCTACGGCGTTTCACTTCTGAGTTCGGCA
>ERZ856578.7393-NODE-7393-length-11567-cov-3.593211_pt1 | contig 11567 bp, 9 predicted proteins | sample MGYA00514384_ERZ856578 | MGnify/ENA primary metagenome ERZ856578 (study PRJEB29103, sample SAMN06111958) | human gut metagenome | biome: human gut; feature: ankylosing spondylitis patient; material: healthy_person | host: Homo sapiens | place: China:Hangzhou...
TTTTTCAAGCAGAAGACGGCATACGAGATCGTTTCACGTGACTGGAGTTCAGACGTGTGCTCTTCCGATCTGTGATCCTTTCCAACCTAGACCTCTATTCCGAGCATACCGGCCTAAGCTTGGAAGCGGACGACGCGAAGGGATTGTTTATCTAATTATAACAACGTAATATCTACTTACAATGAAAGGAGTGAAAAACATGCCCATATGCCTCGAAGTCTGGGGAGACTACGCACTATTTACTCGTCCGGAGATGAAAGTGGAACGGGTCAGTTATGACGTGATGACACCCTCTGCTGCCCGAGGTTTGATTGAAGCCATCTATTGGCATCCTGGCCTACGGTGGACGATTGACCGGATTCACGTGTGTACCCCCATCCGCTTCACCAACCTGCGGCGCAACGAAATAAAATCCAAAATCCCAGCCCGGACGGCACGCACCGTTATGGAAAAGGGGGCGGGACAGCTGTATTTGTGCACTTCAGACGACATTCAGCAGCGGGCCGCCTTGCTGCTGCGGGACGTACACTATGTGATCGAAGCCCATTTTGATATGACGGACCGGGCCGCCGAAGGGGACAACCCTGGAAAATTCCAGGACATTGTGAAGCGACGCATTCAGCGGGGGCAGTTCTATCACCAGCCCTGCTTCGGCTGCCGGGAATTCCCCGCCCAATTCCGGTGGTGCGTGGAACTCCCCCCATGCCCTGATGAACTGAAAAACAAGACCCAGGACTTGGGCTGGATGCTCTACGACATGGACTATACCGACCCGGAGAACATTCGGCCCCTATTCTTCCGGGGCTCCCTCCAAAACGGAGTTCTGAACGTCCCGGACCGGAACAGCGGGGAGGTGCGGGGATGATCCTTCAAGCGCTGACTGAGTATTATCAGGCTCTGGAACGGGAAGGGAAGATCGATGCTCCAGGATGGATAAAGGTGAAGGTGTCCTATGCTCTCTGTCTGGCAGTGGACGGGACGTTGGAGCGTGTCGACTTTATGCAGACAGAACAGCCAAGGGGTAAAAAAATGGTCCTTGCACCCCAGAGTATTTCACTCCCTGCCCCTGTGAAACGGACAGTTGGTGTGGCGGCGAATTTTCTTTGTGACAACTCCAGCTATTTTTTAGGGATCGACAACAAAGGCAAATCCCAGCGAACACAAGAATGCTTCGCCGCCTGTAAAGCACTCCACGAAAGTCTGCTGAAGGATGTGGATTCTCCAGCGGCCCAGGCTGTTTTGGCGTTCTTTCGCACCTGGGATCCACAAGAGGCAAGGGAAAACCCAGCTCTCCAAGAACATCTGGACGGCATTCTTGCTGGCGGAAACCTAATTTTCCGCACAGCGGAAGGCTTCGTCCACAATGATCCAACCATCCAACAGGCGTGGGAAAATGACTACAATGCCGCTGGAGCCGGCCCACAGGGCATTTGCCTCGTCACCGGTGCGATGGGACCCATCGAAAATATCCATCCCTCTATCAAAAACGTGGCGGGCGCCCAATCCAGCGGCGCGGCGCTGGTATCCTTCAACGCTCCGGCCTTCTGCTCCTATGGAAAGGAGCAGAACTTAAATGCGCCCACCGGAAAATATGCCTCTTTTGCCTATACCTCCGCCCTGAACCACCTGTTGGCGGATCGGGACCATGTGTTCCGCATCGGTGACGCCACAGTGGTCTGCTGGTCCAGAAACGCAAAACCGGCCTACGCCGCGCTGTTTGAAGGGGTTGCTTTCGGCTCCGCCGTCCCCTCCTATACAGAAAGCGACCTGCGCGGAATGGTCAAAAGTCTCTGTGCCGGACAGCCGGTGATCTATCAAGAGGACAAGCTGGACCCTAATATGGACTTCTATGTCTTGGGTCTCTCCCCCAACGCCGCCCGGCTTTCCGTACGGTTCTTCCTGCACAACACGTTCAAAGGGTTTCTGGACAATGTCCAGGCCCACTACCGCCGGTTGGAGGTCGTCCGTCCTGCGTATGACAAATTTGAGACGCTACCTCTCTGGAGGCTGCTCAACGAGACGGTCAATCAGAACTCCAGAGATAAATCCCCCGCTCCCGACCTGGCTGGCGAGGTTCTGCGGGCCGTCCTGCTGAACACCCGCTACCCCGCTACGCTGCTCAACGGCGTGACCCTGCGCATCCGGGCAGAGCGGGAAGTCACCCGAGGCCGGGCGGCGATCCTAAAGGCCTACTATAGCAAGTTGAGTGAAACGGCAAACCGCGAAAATCCAGATATACCGAAGGAGGTCTTACAAGTGTCTCTCAATCCCGATGCCAACAATATCCCTTACACGCTGGGGCGGCTCTTCTCCGTCCTGGAAGCCATTCAGGAGTCCGCAAATCCAGGCCTCAGCGCCACCATCAAAGATAAGTATTTCAATTCCGCAGCCGCCACTCCGGCTATCATCTTTCCGGTGCTGACCAATCTGGCACAGAAGCATCTGAAAAAGCTGTGCAGCTCCAACCGGGGGCTGTCCATTGTCTATGACAAGCAGCTCACGGAGCTGTTTTCCAAACTGGATGGAACAGAGTATCCCGCCCGGTTGAATCTGCCCCAGCAGGGCTCATTCCAGCTTGGCTATTATCACCAGACCCAGGCCCGCTATCAAAAGAAGGAGGAACCAAAACATGTCTGATCCCATCAAAAACCGCTATGAATTCGTGATTTTGTTCGACGTGGAAAACGGCAATCCCAACGGAGATCCGGACGCAGGCAATATGCCCCGGGTGGACCCGGAGACCGGCCTCGGCATTGTCACGGACGTGTGCCTGAAGCGGAAGATCCGCAACTATGTAGAGACCGTAAAAGAGGACAGCACCGGCTACCGCATCTACGTCAAAGATGGTGTGCCTCTGAATCGCAGCGACAATGAAGCTTATGCGGCCCTGGAGGTGGACGAGAAGTCCGTCAAGGAAAAGAAAAAGAGCGACCCCGACCTGGACCGCAAAATCCGGGACTGGATGTGCGCTAACTTCTACGACATCCGCACCTTCGGCGCGGTTATGACTACCTTCGTAAAAGCTGCCCTGAACTGCGGTCAGGTGCGCGGCCCGGTCCAGCTGGGCTTTGCCCGCAGCGTGGAGCCCATCGTGCCTCAGGAAGTCACCATCACCCGCGTGGCCATCACAACGGAAGCAGACGCGGAGAAGAAAGGGACGGAAATGGGCCGCAAGTATATCGTCCCTTACAGTCTCTACCGCTGCGAGGGCTATATTTCCGCCAATCTGGCCCGTAAGACCACTGGGTTCTCCGAAGAGGACCTTTCTATTCTGTGGGAAGCCATTTTGAATATGTTCGAGCACGACCACTCTGCCGCCCGTGGGAAAATGGCCGTCCGGAACCTGATCGTATTCAAGCATGACAGCGAACTGGGCAATGCCCCCGCCTGGAAGCTGTTTGAGGCGGTCCATGTGAATCGAAACGATCCGCAAGACCCCACGCCGGCCCGCTCCTATCAGGACTACACCGTCACGGTGGACGAGTCCTCCCTTCCCGCCGGGATCACTTGCATCCGCATGGGGTGACCATCTATCGTGAGGAGGACCTCCTCCCTCTCTCCGGAATCCAGCACTTTGCGTTCTGCCGCCGGCAGTGGGCGCTGATCCATCTGGAGCAGCAGTGGCAGGAAAACCTGCGTACCGTGGAGGGAAACCTGCTCCATCAGCGGGCCCACGACGCCTCCCTCCGGGAGCGCCGGGGCGATCTGCTGATCCTCCGCGGTCTGTCCATCGTCTCCAATGCCTTGGGTCTGTCCGGTCAGTGCGATGTAGTGGAGTTTCATGCCTCGTCGGAGGGCGTCCCGCTCCATGGGGAGGATGGCCTTTGGCTCCCTTTCCCGGTGGAGTACAAGCGTGGCCGCCCCAAAGCACACCAGGCGGATGAACTCCAGCTTTGCGCCCAGGCTATGTGCCTGGAGGAGATGCTCTGCTGTTCTATCACTGAGGGTGCACTCTTTTATGGAGAGCCGCGGCGGCGCACAACAGTCACCTTTTCACCAGAACTGCGGGAGCGTGTCCAGTCTTACTCAGACGAGATGCACCAGTTTTACCGTCGTGGGCATACACCGAAAGCAAAGCCCAGCAAGTCTTGTAGCGCCTGCTCCTTAAAGGACCTTTGCCTGCCCCAACTGACCCGGCACGGATCCGTGTCCAACTATCTGAAGAAGGCCATGGAGGAACTGACATGAAACATCTGCTGAACACTCTCTTTGTCACCAGCGAGGACATCTACCTTTCCCTGGACGGGGAAAATGTAGTGGCAAACCGGGAACACCAGGAAATTGCCCGGTATCCCCTCCACACATTGGCCGGGATTATATCGTTCTCCTACCCGGGAGCATCCCCCGCTCTCATGGGTGCCTGTGCGCAGCGGGACATCTCGTTGGCATTTTGTACCCCCCGGGGACGCTTCTTGGCCCGCGTTACCGGAGCAAGTTCGGGAAATGTACTGCTTCGCCGTACCCAGTACCGAATCGCAGATGATCCGGACCCCTGTTGCCGAATCGCCCGCAGCATGATCTTCGGAAAGATATACAATGCTCGCTGGAGCATCGAACGGACCCGGCGCGACCATGGTCTCCGGCTGGATTCCGGCCATCTTTCGTCCGTCTCCTCACAGTTGAAGGAACTCCTTCCCCAAATCACGGAGGCGTTCTCTCTGGATGCTCTGCGTGGTTTGGAGGGGGCGGGGGCCACGCTCTACTTCAGCGTGTTTGACCAAATGCTTTTGGGTGAAAAGCCGTTCTTCCAATTCTCAGGCCGGAACCGCCGTCCGCCACAAGACCCTGCAAACGCACTTCTCTCCTTTGCATACAGCCTTCTGACCCACGATTGCGCCTCCGCTCTGGAGAGTGTGGGCCTGGATTCCTATGTAGGCTTTCTCCACCGTGACCGCCCCGGACGCACCTCTCTGGCACTCGACCTCATAGAAGAACTGCGCCCCTGTATGGCAGACCGGTTTGTTTTGACGCTCGTCAATAACCGTGTCGTGGGCAAATCAGACTTTGATATTCAAGAAAACGGCGCTGTCTTTCTAAATGACATGGGCCGCCGGACTTTTTTGAAGCATTGGCAGACTCGCAAACAAGAGATACTGACCCATCCATATTTGCAGGAAAAACTTTCCTGGGGATTGGTTCCCTATATTCAAGCGCTTCTTCTGGCACGCTGTCTCCGGGGAGACCTGGATTCCTATCCGCCTTTTTTGTGGAAGTGAGGTTCTAGAATGCTGGTCTTGATTACCTATGACGTCAACACGGAAGATTCTGCTGGGCGGAAACGACTGCGGCAGATTGCCAAGCAATGTGTAAACTACGGGCAGCGGGTCCAAAATTCTGTTTTTGAATGTCTGCTGGACCCGGCTCAGTGTAAATTGCTCCAGGCAAAGCTATGCGCGATCATGGATCCGGAAAAGGACAGCCTTCGGTTTTATTATTTAGGGAAACGCTATGAAAATAAAATCGAACACTTCGGCTGCAAGCAGACGTACCTGCCGGAGGAACCTATGATTCTCTAACCGTGCGAACAGGAAGCGCACACCGACTTCTTATTGGGTTCGCACTTGAAAAGCAGGATAAACATACCTGTCTTTACTAAAAATCCCATTTAGTAATTATTTTTGTTTTGATTTTATAAGCATCTTTTTCAAAAATTAGGAAATCTATCCAAACCGCCACGCAGCATTTTGGATATGTTTGCTGTCGCTCTCCCCACGGAGAGCGTGGATTGAAATCCAGATCGGAAGAGCGGCGGGCATCCAGTGGCGGGTCGCTCTCCCCACGGAGAGCGTGGATTGAAATTGCTTATGGCACTGGTATTGGAGAGATTGCAATAGTCGCTCTCCCCACGGAGAGCGTGGATTGAAATCACACAACAATATCGGACAAATATCCGTCTATTGTCGCTCTCCCCACGGAGAGCGTGGATTGAAATATACTCATATTAAAGGCAGAAAGTTTGATATGCTGTCGCTCTCCCCACGGAGAGCGTGGATTGAAATCGACGCAGGGTCGTTCTCGTCCTTCGCGCGGCTGGTCGCTCTCCTCACGGAGAGCGTGGATTGAAATGCAGTTGCATACGCAAAAGGCATCTTAAAAACGCGTCGCTCTCCCCACGGGGAGCGTGGATTGACATGTGATTGGCGTTATGATCGCCCATTATGATCAAAAGAATAGCGCCTTCCGGAATCTGCAGGCTTCGGAAGGCACTTCTTTGGTTTATTTTGCAATTTGATACTTGATGCGATTGCCGTATTTTGCAGACCACAACAGCCCAAGCTTCTCAAACTTGAATACAAATCCACGAATCGTTGCATAGGCCGCATTACCAAAGTCCTTTTCCAGCTGCTTGGTGGAGAACTGGCCTTCCCCATACTCAGTGAGGACAAACTGCCACAGGGCCTGTTCCTTTTCCGTGACATTGCCCCGGCCAAAGCGTTTTGGAATATTTCTGTGGTGTCGGGATCCAGCAAAACCGGGACCAGCTTGTGGTACACATTTTCAATGAAATAGGTCAGGAAAGGCGTCACATCCATGCCCCCGCTGATCTTCGCATTCTGCTCTGCCAATGTGTATGCATTGTAGTAACCTCGACGGCTCTTCTCCACATACCCAGACAGTGGGACAAACAGAACGGATGAGTACCGCTGCTGCACCAGATACCACAGGTGTAATTGAAAAACACAAAGACGGAAATGATAAATCCGAACACATTACCCACCTGGATAATGTAGTTCGGATTATCATTATTTGCAGAGGGTAGTTAAAATCGATATTTCCCGTTTCCGAGAAACGCCGCCCGCAGGGCGGCACACCAACTGCGAGCCCAGCGCAGCGGGTCGCAGTTGGAAAGAAGGAGCAAGGGAGCGAGCGAATGACGTCTTTTTTGCCGCAGGCACAAAAAGACGTCGGATCAAAGTCCGCTTTGCTCCGACGTGGCAGGGGGAGACAATTCGAATCCCGTATGCCTTTGGGCCTTTCAGGACAATTTTTACCGAAGCTTCAGCATATTTGTATAGTACAGGTATCCTACAACCAATAAGTTATAATGCACAGTACCATGCTTTGACCCGCTCATAATAGTCAACAATATCTGTAACGCCTTCTCTATTAATCTCGTCAGGCCAGTTCTCATGGGCTTGAGAAAAAGCGGCAAATTTAATTGCACCATCATAGTAACTTGCAAAGGATGGGGTTGTATTCATTCGACCAATACACTCTGTGATGGGCAAATCTCTAAATCTGGCATTTCCCCTCCAAAAGCGAGGCCAATCCACAGCCATGGGGCTTAGAAATCTAACTCCTTTACCGTATTCTTTAATATGTCCCAAATAGGGAATAAAATAGCGATTATATACTGGGTGATAATTATTGAAGCTTCTTCCAAACGCCATCCCAATACAACTTTGGGCGGTTTCTCCTCTGGCTGCCTCAACTAAAGGGCGACCAAAGTAAATTGAGTCATGTTGGTTCATAGTAGCCATTCCGGTAGAGATGCACCCACGAAGGGGAATCCCTGCCTTGATGGCTTCACAGAAAAACTCAATACAAATCTGTAGAAAAGACAAATAGATATATTCATATCAGAAAATTTATATCTAAATCTATATAAAAACAAAAGCCTTGATATGCCAAGGCTTTTTACAACGAAGAACTCCGCTTTTCGATAAAAATATTCGAAAAGCGGAGTTCATTCATTCATGTAAGGCTCCGGTCCAGGATCAGGTCGATCTCCCGATCCGTGAAGGGAGATGCCTCCTCTCGGTCCTCCCAACCCATGCTATCACTGGGGGACCACTCCGACCGCATCCAGCCAAATGTCTGTTCCGCAAGCTCGGGGATCTCAAGTTTTAGACAAAGGAGATCGTAGATCTCATCCTCAATGGAATCACAGTAGGAGTCAAAGCTCTCCTCATCCCCATTTTCGCTGTAGTCCAGGGCCTTTCTGTCCAGATAACACTGTCCCGCATCCTCCAATTCATCCCGCAGGATCTCAATGAACCGCTCCCTGGTCCAGTCCGGCCGAAAGGACAGCCGCCGGTCCAGCTCATTCGCCAAGGTGATCAGGTCTTCCAGGTGCAGACTGCCGCACAGCGCTTTCACGCCCTCCTCGCAGTTCACCTTTTCAAAGATATGGTAGAAGGAATACAGCGGCTCCCGCCAGAGTGCCTGAATGACCGCGAGCTTCTGGTGGGAAAGCATGAACTCCCGGGAGACGTAATAGTGGCTCGGGAACCTGTGCAGGCCCGGAAGGATCAGGGGCTCGTACCACTCATCCAGCAGCTCCAGGGTCGCCACGAAATAGAGGACAAGAGATTGCGTAAGGTCGGGGTCTATTGCATGAATCCCGATCAGCTCCCCGGCTTCCGCCAGCCGCCGGACCTCCGTCTCTACTTCCTCTTTTGTCTCACACATCTGAATGATCTGCTCCAGATAGTACGCATGGGCTTTGAAGAAACTTCGCAGCTCGCGCGCCTTGAAGACCTCCTGCAAATAATCGTTGATAGATGGATTGAGTACCGAGATCTCTCTCCGGTCCTCTCCGCGGACATAATAGGTATAATAGGGTTCCCGGGTGTGGACCGTTTTTTTGTTGTCGGAGACGATCCTGACCAGAGATCTGCCCAGGCGGGCAAGAGTGTTTTCAAACTGATCGACGGAGATGTCCGCCTCGATCACCTCCAGCACCTTTCGAAACGCCTTTTCCAGATGATCGTACTCCACCCGCGCTTTCACAGAGGTCAACGAGTACAGAGTGTACATGAAATACCGGTCTACCCGGTCCATCCGGCGCTCAAACTCCTCCTTCCAGACGTTTTTGGGTGTCTCCAGCTTGTCCATCAGAAAGTCAAAAAAGCCCTCCGGCGCACCGGCGTCCCGGTACCGCCACGCCGCGTACTCAATGATGCGCGGATTGTAATTCTGGTGGTCTACGATCCGCCGATAGTTTTTGCCTTTCCGAATACTCTGATAGTATTGATCCGGCACCTGGAAGCGGCGCATCAGCGAGTAGAGGATCAGGGCCTTCTCCTCGGGCGGGATGTCCTCTGCGTTGATCCGCCGAATCTGCACCACACTGGAGTCGAACAGCCTGGAAAATTCCACCGAATGTTCCCGCGCCTCGTTGAAAATGGTGATCCTGGAATTGAGCAGCAGGATCTTGCCAGGATTTCGCTTGACGAATTTGATCAGCGTGCTCAGTTCGTTTTCCTGGGTGTCTTTCAGTCGGAAATAGCACTGTCCCAGGCAGTCGTCCAGCAGAATGATCTCCTTGCTGTGGTCGGCAGAGATAGCCCGCTTGATGCCGGACAGATCACCATTGGTCGTGTACCGCACCCGATACCCAATGGACGCGAAATACAGCACCAGCATTTTTGAAATGGTAGTCTTCCCAACACCCGGGCTTCCCACGATCATCAGCAGACGTTCCCGCTCCAGAATATCCCTGCTTTTCAGATAGGATCCGGTCTGCACATAATAGGGCAGTTCGTCGGCCACATCATAGAGCAGCGCCTCGGAGTCAATGAAGATCTCCTGATTATACAGCTCTGACAGGATACTGCTCGCTGACAGCCACAGCTTGAAATGCTTGCGCAGCAATCCCACGTTTTGCGGCGCCGTCAGAAATTCGTCCAGCTCCAGCAACGTTAAGATATTTTGCTCAGAAGTCATGTAGTCGGAGAACAGGTCATAAAGCTCCCTGGTCTGGTTGGGTGTGAGCGTCTGGCCGCAGCAGAGGTAGTATTGGCCGGGGCTAAGCCGGTCCACCTTGGCCCGCTCCGCCTTCAAAGCCTGCTTCAAGGCGGAAAAGGAGCTTTTCCAGTAGTGTTTGACCTGGACGACAATGTGATTGGTCTCCAGATCGTCGATCAGGTCAATGCCGTCATCCCGACCGGCCGGAAATCGTCGTAGCGCCGTGCCGAGCTTCGCCTGCATCACATCCTGACAGACATATTCAAATTCCAACGGACTCAGATTTCCATATTCCAGCAAGACCCTCTCCCCTCCTTATTCTGTGGCAAGCCTATTATAAGTCCTGCTGCGTCAAAGTGCAAGTTCAAGGAAATATGGCCACATACGGTCAAGCACATATCAAGGATGATTCTGCCTGTTTGATCGGATATCCATAGGGCCGACGTGCCGGACTGTCACCAACTTCCGGGTGACCCTGTCAGATCCCGGTGTATCCGCTCAGATCCAACCAGAGGGGTTTGTCATTGAGAATGCCTCCGATTTCCCAGGAACCCCCGTAGAGACCTCAGTGCCCTCTGTATCTATAGACGGGGACGAACTGATCCTGACCCTGAGCCGGGAATTTCAGTTCTACAAGAGCGACGGCAATACCCCATTCCTGATCACCATCGCCAATTACAAAGGACGGTCAAAAACGATATTTTCCCGGAAAAACAAAAACGCCGCAAAGCGGCGAACCCGAACCGGAATCCAGCGGAAGCAAATCCGGTTCGGAAGCAAGGAGCAGCAGAATGAGCGCGCGATGAGCTGGAAAGAACGGTTAGAATCTATATTTTTAACTTCAGGATGCGATATCACAACATCTGTTCCGTTTGTGCTATGTGTTTAATATGCCCTTTCATCTCTTGCACCCAGTCAAAAATCTCACGGTCAATGATTGGCTCATGGGCGTTCTCCACCAGGTACATCTCCAACTGCCTACGGTCCTTTTCTTTCTTCCCGGTCAGGAAATCTGGAGTGTAGGTCTTCTGCATCAGCACCTGCCCCGCATACTTCTCGTTGCTCAGCATCCGGTCGATGGTGGAGGTACTCCACTTGCTCTTGCCCGTGACCGTCTTGATTCCGTGAGATTCCAAATGCTTCTTGATTTTCCGTACACCGTTTCCTTGTACATAGAGGTCAAAGATCATTCTAACGATTTCGGCCTCCTCGGGAACGATCTGCAACATCCCATCCGGGCCCTTGGTGTAGCCGAGGAAGCGAGTATGGTTGAGCAGCGTCTTACCGTTCCTCATCCGGTGACGGATGCCAAACTTGATATTCACGCTACGGGACTGACTCTCCGCCTGATCCAAAGCGGTCAGTTGGTCGATGATGCTGTCACTGGCAGTCAATGTATTGATGTCTCCGGTTTTGATATAAACACCGATATTCATACGCTCTAACCTCCGTATCTGTTTGATTGTTTCTGCTGTGTCCCGCTCAAACCGGCTGAGGGACTTCACTAAAATCAGGTCGATCTTCTTTCTCCTGCAACCTTTAAATAGCTGCTGGTAGCCGGGGCGATGATTCCTTCGCAGACCCGAGGCGGTATCATAGTGAACAGTGACAAACCGCCAATAAGGATTTCGCTGGATGTATTCGGTATAAAACTCGATTTGGTTCTTCAGGCTGTTCTGTTGCTCCTCATGGCCCGTGCTGACCCTACAGTAAGCCACCACCCTAAGCTGCTGGACCCAAATAGGTGTCAGTCTTTTACTTTGTGGTACCTCAATGATATTTCCAGACATGACAAAACCTCCATGTTCTCTACTCATGTGTTCATGAGCAGTATAACATGGAGGTTTCTACAAAAAGAGAAGCTACATTTCAGCCTC
>ERZ856578.7394-NODE-7394-length-11567-cov-3.434813_pt1 | contig 11567 bp, 10 predicted proteins | sample MGYA00514384_ERZ856578 | MGnify/ENA primary metagenome ERZ856578 (study PRJEB29103, sample SAMN06111958) | human gut metagenome | biome: human gut; feature: ankylosing spondylitis patient; material: healthy_person | host: Homo sapiens | place: China:Hangzhou...
ACTTCCCCCTTGTAGGATTCCAGCCCGGCGAGGATGCGCAGCAGCGTGGTCTTGCCGCAGCCGCTGCGTCCGGCCACGACCACGAAGTCTCCGTCTTCCAGCGTCAGGTCCAGGCCGCGCAGCACGGGCAGCTTTTCGCCGCCGAGGATGAAGCTCTTGCGCAGGCCGACGATCTCGTACCTAGCCAACGTCGTCGCCTCCCGCTCCGGGCGCGGCGCGGGCGATCAGCGCCGCCAGCGCCGCGTCGGTCAGATAGCCGACGAGGCCGATCACGAAGACACCGGCCACGACCTTGTCGGAACGCGACATCTGCTGGGCGTCGAGGATCATGTAACCGAGCCCGCTGGCGGCGGCGATCATCTCCGCGCTGATGATCGCGCGCCAACTGTAGCCGATGCCGATGCGCATCCCCACAAGGATGTCGGGCACGGCGCAGGGGAACATGATGCGCGAAAACAGCTGCCATTTGGAAAATCCCATCGTGCGCCCCACCTCCATCAGCTTTGCGTTGGCGGTGACGAAGCCCTTGTGGACGCTCATGTAGATGGGAAAAAACGTCGCCAGCACGATCAGCACGGTCTTGGACCTCTCGCCGATGCCGAACCAGAGGATCAGCAGCGGGATCAGGCTGAGCGGCGGCACGTGGCGCAAGAACTCGACGATGTGCCCGTAGTACTCGGCACGACGCGTCCAGATCGACGCCAACCCCAACGTGAAAGCCAGAGCGAAGGAGATGGAAAAGCCGACGACGACCCGGCGCACGCTGGCCCACAGATCGCCGATCAGCGCGCCGCTGCGTGTCATCGACCAGAAAGCACGCCACACCTGCGCAGGCGACGGCAGCACGTACGAACTCCACCACTGACGGGCGCTTCCCCACCACCAGAGCGCGAGCAGCAGCGCCGGCAGGACGCAGCGCTTGGCGAAAATCCGGCACTTCATGGGCGAACCTCCGCGCCGAGGCTGACTTTGTCGAGGATGCCCGTCAGCCATGCCAGCGCGATGCCGTAGTTGGTGATGGGCACGCCCTGCGCGCACGCTTCGTCGATACGCGCCAGCACGAAACGGCGGTTGAACATGCAGGCGCCGCAGTGGATGACGAGGTCGTAGCCGCCGAGATCGGCGGGAAAATCGACGCCGCGCGCAAAGTCGATCGTCAGCTCCGCGCCGAAACGTTTGCGCAGCAGGCGCGGGATCTTGACGCGGCCGATGTCCTCCTCCAGCGGCACGTGCGTGCAGGCTTCGGCGATCAGCACGCGCGACCGCGCGGTCAGTTTTTCCAGCGCCCGCGCCCCGGCGGCGAAAGCGGCGATATCGCCCTTGTAGCCGGCGAACAGGATCGAGAACGACGTCAGCTTCACGCCCGGCGGGACCTGCGGATAAATTTCGGCGAACGTCTGCGAATCAACGATTACCAGCGCCGGCGGCTCCTTCAGCGACGCCAGCGCCGCCGAAAAACCGCCGGATGTCGCGCAGAGGGCGCGGCATTTCTTGTCGAGCAGTTCGCGGATCGTCTGCACCTGCGGCAGGATCAGGCGCCCCTTGGGGGCCTGTATGTCCTGCGGCATTACCAGCACCACCGTGTCGCCGGCGCGGCACAGCGAGCCGGTGATGCTCAGGTCTTCCCATTCGGGCAGCGCCGTCAGCAGCGCTTCGCGCAGCGCCGCCACGCCTTCGCCGTTCGCGGCGCTAACGGGCACGGCGTCGAGGCCCGTCGCGGCCTTGACGCTTCGCAGCGCCGCCTCCCGCTCGCCGCCGTTCATGCGGTCGGTCTTGTTCAGGACGGCGATCACGGAGACGCCCTTCACTTTCAGCAGGGCGGTCCATTCCAGCTCTTCGGCGCATGGGGCGCCGGTGAAGACCATCAGCGCCACGTCGGTTTTGTCGGCGGCCTCGCGCGTTTTGGCCACGCGCAGCGCGCCGAGCCCGCCTTCGTCGTCGAAGCCGGCCGTGTCGATCAGCACCGCGGGGCCGACGCCGCGGATCTCCATGGCCTTGTAGACCGGGTCGGCGGTGGTGCCCGGCACGTCGCTGACGATGGACGCCGCCTGCCCGGTCAGCGCGTTGACCAGCGACGACTTGCCGCTGTTCCGCCGTCCGAAAATACCGATGTGCAGCCGCTCGGAGCGCGGCGTGTCGTTCAGGCTCATTGAACTCGCTCCCTTCCGCTGAAAGGACCTTTTTCAGCTTCGGCGGCGCGTCGTCGCGCGACGTGCCCGGCCGTCGCCATCGGTTTTATTATAGAATCTGTCCGGGCAAAGAGCAACGCGCCGGCGTTCCGGCGCGGGCGGATGCAAAAAATTTTCATTCGCATTTCTTACTTATCTCTTGTATCCTGCGGGATTTGTTTTATACTAAATGCTGAAATTAAGATTTTCCATCCTTAAAAATCAGGAGTGATACAAACGATGCAGCAGTTCGTGTCCGTAAAAGAAGGGAAAGTCCGCGAGATCTACGACCTCGGCGAAAACCTCGTTATGGTCGCCACCGACCGCATCAGCGTCTTCGACGTCATCCTCAAAAACGAGGTGCGCGGCAAGGGCGCCGTGCTCACGCAGATGAGCCGGTTCTGGTTCGACTTCACGCGGGACATCATCGCCAACCACATGATCAGCACCGACAACGCGGCGCTGCCGGAATTTTTCCGCGCGCCCCGCTTCCAGGGGCGCGTCATGCTGTGCAGAAAGCTGAAGATGATTCCCGTCGAGTGCATCGTGCGCGGTTACATCACCGGCAGCGGCTGGGCCAGTTACCGAAGGGACGGATCCGTCTGCGGCGTCGCATTGCCCGCGGGCCTCAAAGAGTGCGAAAAGCTGCCCGAGCCGATCTTCACTCCCAGCACCAAGGCCGAGATCGGCGATCACGACGAGAACATCGACTTCGCACAGAGCACGGCGCTGCTCGAAAAGGTCTTCCCCGGCCGCGGCGAGGAATACGCGCGCACGATCCGCGACAGCACGGTCGCCCTTTACGAGAAGTGCGCCGCCTACGCGCTGTCGCGCGGCATCATCATCGCCGACACCAAATTCGAGTTCGGCGTCGACGAAAACGGCCGCGTCGTGCTCGGCGACGAAGTGCTCACTCCCGACAGCAGCCGTTTCTGGCCGCTGGCCGGCTACGAGCCGGGGCACGGCCAGCCGTCGTTCGACAAGCAGTTTGCCCGCGACTGGTACAAGGCCCATCCCGACAACGACGGCACGCTGCCGCCCGACATCGTCGCCAAGACGATCGGCAAGTACAAAGAGGCCTATAAACTTCTTACCGGCCAGGAACTTTAAGCTGCGGCAAAATGCCGCTTTTGCCGCAAAAGGCAGCAGAAAATATCCGGCCTTCTTCCGCGGGGAAGAAGGCCGGATATTTTTTATAGTTTGCCGTCCGTTTCGCGCGCGAACAAAATTCGGGAGATTTCATGAACTCAAAGCCTCGTCGATTCCACTCCCTATGATTTACAAAAGATTCCGCTCGATGCCGGCAAGATTTTGTACGTTTTTGTTCGATTTGCGTCCCCAACACGCTCAAAAGACGCGCGGCGCAGTCGCGAGTATACAATATTGCATTGATTTTCTTCTTGATGAAAAAGCATTTTCGCTTTATAAAAGTTCAGTATGCTGTAGTGCAGGCTGCGCCAATTTCCCGGCGAAACGACGCCGGAGAAAAGATTGGCCGCAATTTTTTGTGAGGAGGCTTTTTTCATGAAGAAAATTTCGTTGTCGCTGCTTCTGACCATGCTGCTGTGCCTTGCGCTCGCGGCGTGCTCGTTCGCCGCCGTGACCGGCGCCGAAGCGCCCAAGGGCGATCTGCCGCTGCTTGTGACCAACGCCGGCCAAGGCCCCGGGGGCAAGATGGGCCGTCTGCTGATCCGCCGCGCCAAGGCCGTGGAGGACCTGACCTACAACGCCGAGCCCAAGCCCGAAGACCTGGTCGCCGGCGGCTTCAAGACCATGATCGTGGTGATCGGCTCGTCCGCCAAGGGGCTGGGCGCGTCCGGCATCACCATCGATCAGGAGATCGTGCGTCTCGACGCGATGATGGCCAAGGCCAAGGAGCTCGGCATCCAGGTCATCGCCGCCCACATCGAGGGCAAGGCCCGCCGCGGCAAACCCGGCAGCGCCGACGAGCGTTCCATCGACGCCATCATCCCCCTGGCCGACCAGATCGTGGTCAACACGGAAGGCGACACCGACGGCAAGTTCACGAACCTCGCCAAGGAAAAGAACATCCCCATCACCTATCTTGACAGCGCCATGGATCTGGGCGAATTCGTCAAGACGATGTACGCCAAGTAGAATTTCGCGGCACCAGAAGCTGAGCGCTGGATTCCGGCCTGTGAGAGAAAAGTTTTCGTTTCCCCCCGCGTCGCCGGTCGAGCGCTCTTTATTGTGACAGGAGGTTCGTAATGTACGCCGAAACTTCTATGGTTCTGGCGGTCATGGTGATCGTTTTCGCCCTGGCCAGCTGGAAGCTGAAATCGCCCGAGCTCTCCATGGTCGTCACGGCCATCGCCGGAGCTCTGGCCGGCGGTCTGGGATTCCCCGTCCGCCTTTTCGTGGAGGGCACGTTCACGTATTTCGACGTGGCCTTCACGTTCCTGACCGCTTCGATCTTCATCAACTTCTACTCCGAGACCGGCGCCATGGACGCGCTGGTGCGCAAGATGGTGGAGCGCTTCTACGCCTCCAAGTGGGTGCTCTTCTTCCTGCTGGCGGTGATCATGCTGATCCCCGGCGCGCTGACCGGCGCGGGCAGCGTCTCCATGTTCGTGGTCGGCGGCATGGTCGCGACGGTGCTGCGCTTCATGGGCATCGGCGACAGGAAGATCGTCGCCTTCATCTACGTCACTTCGATGCTAGCCGCCGTGGCGCCGCCCATCAACCTGTGGGTGATGCTGATGTGCGCCCAGGCCAACATGCCCTACGTGGGCTTCGACGTGCCGCTGCTGGCGCCGATCCTTCTCATCACGATTTTCACGGTGTTCTATCTGCTGCGCGGCGGCAAGCCCGAATCCAAGGAACAGATCCTGGCCGAGTTGCCCGAAGTGCCCGCGGGCATGAACTGGTTCCGCATCCTCGCGCCGCTGGCGGTTTTCATCGTGCTGCTGCTGCTCTCCAAGTACGCGGCTTTCAGCATCCCGACGCTGGGCATCCCGCTGATCTTTCTGATCAGCACGCTGGTGGCCATGCTGGTCTCGCCCAAGAAGAGCGGCTTCAGGCGCTGGTACGAGGTGCTCGCCAACACGTCGGAGCAGGTCTTCCCGCTGCTGGCGACAGTCATCAGCGTCGGCGTGCTGGTCAACATCATGACCGCCACGGGCGTGCGCGGCCTGATCGCGATCACGTTCGTGACGCTGCCGGTGGTGCTGATCTACGTCTTCGCGCCGTTCGTGCTGCCCCTCGCGCAGGGCTCGCTGAGCTACAGCAGCGGCATCATCCTCGGCACGCCGCTGATCTTCCTGTTCAATTCGGTGGGCGTCAACGTGACGATCATCGCCACGGCGCTGAGCCTGCTCTACCCGCTGGGCGACTGCCTGCCGCCTTCGCGCATCTCCGGCCGCGTCGCGGTCGACGTTTCGGGCTACAAGGGCAGCTACATGTCGTTCCTTGGGGCCATTCTCGTCCCCTGCGTTTTCATGGCCGTCGTCGCCGTGCTCATGCTGATCTACGCCAACAAGCTGAGCTGGCTCATCGTTTACTAGGGAGGATGGTTGAACATGGACGAATTCATGCGCAACGCCAATGAGATCATCCACTACATCTACTTCGGCATGGCCGGCGTCTGCGGCCTCGTCCTGCTGAGAGGGCTGTTTTTCAGGAAAACGCGCCGGTCGATCGTTTACGACATTGTCTACGCGTACACGCTGATCCCCTTCATCCTGCGCGCGCTGCGCATCAAGTAGGAGGTCGGACAAATGGCTTTCAACTACGAAAAAGGCGCCGTCGTGCGCAAGCTGGCGTTTCTTGCCGTCGCGGGCGTCATGGCCTGGATGGGCGGCAAAGAATTTTTGGAGCTTCGCAACTACAAGGAGCAGGTGGTCGTTTCCGATTCGTTCACGGAGAAGAAGATGCTCTCCGACTGGTTCCCGCCGATCAAGGGCACGGGCGTGGACACCCCCGTCTATGTGTTCGACTCGGGCGTGCCCGGCGGCAGCATGTTCTACCTCGGCGGCACGCACCCCTACGAGCCGGCCACGTCGATGTCGGCCTACGTGATGATGGAAAACATCAAGGTCAAGAAAGGGCGCGTGCTGATTGCGCCGCACGCCAACTACAGCGCCTCCACCGTGGGCATGCTGGGCAACGCCTATCCCAAGTTCTTCCACGTGGAGACCGGTCACGGTCTGCGCCGCTACCGCATCGGCGACCGCAACACGGCGCCGGTGGATCAGTGGCCCGATCCGTTCACCTACGTGCACTATCCTTCGGGGCAGAACCTCGACTACACAGACTCGCGCAACCTTAACCGCACCTATCCCGGCCGCCCCGACGGCAACCTGACCGAGCAGCTGACCTGGGCGATCATGGAAGTGAACCGCAAGGAAAACATCACGCTGTTCGTCGATTCGCACGAAGCGTCGCTGATGTACCCCGTGGTCGCCACCTACGTGGCCCACGACCGTTCGCTGGACATGGCCATGATGGCTTCGATGGTGCTGACGGCTTCCGAGTTCCCGATGAAGTGCGAAGCCTCGCCCAAGAGTCTGCGCGGCCTGAGCCACCGCGACGCGGGCGACTTCTGCGACTCCTACGTGGTGCTGATGGAGACGCCGGAACCGTTTATCGACCGCGTCGCCGGCAAGATCACCGAGAAGCTGATGATGGACGGCAAGGACGAATTTCTGCAGACGGCGGCGGATCACGGCCTGCTCTACTGCGACTACGACATCAAAGTCGGCTACCCGATGTGGGACCGCGTCGGCCGTCACCTTTCGGGCGCGCTCGAGATGATCAACCAGATGAACGATTTTCTGACCGACGAGCCGGAAAAAGAGCTGCTGGTGGAGTTCCCACGTCATCCCGATCTGAAGGAAAAGGGGCTGGGCGCGTTCCTGCACGATCCGGCCACGGCCGATCCCAAGAAAGTGTTCCTCAACTGACGCGATTGGTTTTTCGGGCGGTCTTCGGCCGCCCTTGCACCGCCCTCTCCGGCTGCCGGAGAGAAAATAATTTTTCAGGAGGGATCCATTTATGAAACTGAACCGCAAAGTTCTCGTCGGCGCACTGCTCGCCCTGTCGCTGACCGCTCAGGCGTCACTCGCCTGCACCGTCATCGCCGTCGGCAAGAAGGCCAGCGTCGACGGCAGCGCCATGATCACGCACAACGACGACTCGCGCACGGCCAACTCGCGCCTGTACATCGTGCCCGAGGCCGACTGGCCCGAAGGCTCGAAGCGCGCGATCGTCAAGGACCAGCACGGCTACCCGGGCGAACAGCAAAAGCTCGACGAGACGCCTCAGGTCAAGCACACCTACCGTTACTTCTCTTCCCGCTACTCCTTCATGAACGAGAAGGGCGTCGCCATGAGCGAAGCCACCAACGGCGTGGACGACACCGACGAGCGCGCACTCAAGGTCAAGCAGATCATGGAGAAGGACGCCGTCGGCTCCCTCGACGCCTGGAGCCTTCAGGACATCGCCCTCGAACGAGCTTCCACCGCCCGCGAGGCCGTCAAGGTCATGGGGGAGATGGTCGAGAAGCACGGCTTCTACGACGCCAGCGAGACCATGCCCATCACCGACGGCAACGAAGTCTGGATCTTCGAAGTCTACGGCAACGGCATCTGGGCCGCCTGGCGCATGCCCGACGACCACATCTTTGTGGCCGCCAACCGCGCCCGCCTGCGCAATCTGAACCTCGACGACAAGGAAAACGTCATGGCCTGCCCCGACATCGTCGACTTCGCCGTCAAGAACGGCTTCGTCGACGCCAAGAAGGTCGACCGCAAGAACTTCAGCCCCGCCGACGTGTACTGCCCCAGCACCGAGCTGTACGCCATGCGCCGCGAGTGGCGCGTGCTGTCGCTGATCGCCCCCAGCAAGACGTTCGACGCCAACGCCATGGAGCTGCCCATGTCCATCGTTCCCGACAAGAAGGTCAGCGTTCAGGACATCTTCACGATCACCGGCGACTGGTACGCGGACACACCCTACGACCTCAGCAAGGGTCCCGCCGCCGGCCCCTGGGGCAATCCGATCCGCTTCGCCAACAGCAGCAAGACCAAGCCCGATTCGACGTGGGAGCGTTCCATCAACATGATGCGCACCTGCTACGTGCACATCGCCCAGGTCCGCGGCGATCTGCCCGAGGAGATCCGCGGCATCAGCTGGTTCGGCTACGGCGCTTCCGACACCACCTACATCACGCCGCTCTGGCCCATCATGAAGAAGCTGCCCGATTTTTACAATACCGGCGACCGCTTCCATCCCTACGACAGCAAGTCCGGCTGGTGGGTCAACACCCGCGTCCAGGAGATCGCCGGCCTGCACTATCAGGACGCCCGCAAGGACATCCACGCCGCCCGCGACGAGAAGCTCCAGCCTCTCTACGTGCTGACGCCCATGGTCCAGGACAAGGCCGCCGAGCTGATCAAGGCCGGCAAGCGCGACGAAGCCGTCTCCCTGATCACCGACTTCGCCTACGCCAACGCCGTCGACTTCAACCAGCGCTGGCAGACCCTCGGCGACGTGCTGCTCGGCAAGTACGCGCTCGGCTACGTCAACTTCAAGACCACGCCCTATCCGCAGGAGTGGAACGACTTCATCGGCTACGGCCCGATCACCCGTCCCGCCAAGTAACAAACGTATCCACGCACAAAAAGCCGCCCGGCCGAATTCACTGGCCGGGCGGTTCTTTGTGCGCGCCTTTCCGCGGGAGCCGCGCTCACCGTGGCATTCTCGGCGGGGCGAAGGTGACTCCGCCCGTCTCCCGGTTCGCCTTACGCGAGCTTTGAGACAGGCTTGTCTTTTATAAAACGTCGTTCAAAGGGATCGTCCGAATCGCCGCGCGCGGGGCGATACGCGCCAGCAGGGCGGGCAGGAGCGGGGCCAGGGACGCGGGGCCGGCTTCGGCCGATACGGCCGCGGCGATAGGGTCGTCCGCCGCGCCGTCGAGGGCGCGCAGCGTCAGGGCCGTTTGCAGCGCCGTCAGCGAAGGGTTGTAGGCGCCGCTTTCCAGCAGCCAGCCGGCGTAGACCCGGCCGGAAGCCGTGCGCAGCGCCAGGCCGCTGCGCGTGCCCGTGTAGGGGGCGTAGCTGTGCGCGGCCGCGGCCCGCGCCAGCTCGTCCAAACCGGCCGCTTTCAGAACCGCGGCGCGGGTAAGCAGATTCTCGCCGCCGCTTTCCAGCGCGAAGGCGTGCGGCAGGTATTCCGCAAGCGGGCGCGCTTCGCCGTTCAGGACGATATCCAGCGGCGCTTTCAGCTCCGTCAAAAACTGGCGGCAGTAACCGCAGGGCGCGGCCGACACGGCCAGCGCGATCAGCCGCGTTTCGCCGCCCGCGCGGGCGGCGGTCACCGCGGCCTGTTCGGCGTGGACGGTGAAGTTCAGCGGCAGCGCGGCGAATTCCTGATTGGCGCCCAGATAGACGCGCCCCGAATTTCCAAGCGCCGCCGCGCCGACGCGAAAGCCGCTCAGCGGCGTCCGCGCGGCCCGCGCCGCCTCGTCCAGAAACGCAGCGAGTTCGGCGTACACACATGCCTTGTCCCGACTCACATCCAACTGAATAACCGTTTTCCCGCCGTTCCGTTCCATGCGTTTCACTCCTCTCGATGCGCGACGCGCAATGTTCCACGTGGAACATTGCGCGCTTGACGCCGATGTTTTCCGTGTCGGCGCGACATCTCCGTTTTCACCGTTTCATGCCGGACGTCGTTTTCGCGCCTCAATGATCCGACTTCAGCCCCGCGCCGCACATGGGGATGACGCTGTCGGGCGTTCTCCCGTACAGTTCGCAGTAGCGTCGGTAGCCGGCGTAATTGGCGGCCGTCGTGTGCTCGCAGTAAATGCCTTTCGCGGCCAGCTCGCGGCGGCAGGCGAGGATCGCGTCCTCAGGTACGGCGACGATCTTGAAATCGTATTTGCGCACCGAAGCGAGGATGGCCTCACCGCGCATCGGTCGCCCGATGGCGATGCCTTCGGCCAGCGTGGGGCGGGGGACGATCCGCGCCGGCCGCTCCTCGCCGCTGCGCCAGGCTTCCAGCAGCGGCGCGCAGTTTTCGCTCTGCATGACGACGACGTTGGGCATTCCCGCGATCAGACCGGCGGCGAGGAACTTTTGCAGCGCTTTGACGACGCCGAGATAGAGCGTGCCGTTGCCGACGGGGACGAAGATGTTCCGCGGCACACGCCCCAGCTGTTCGTAAATCTCGTACAGGTAGGTCTTGGTCCCTTCGTAGAAGAAGGGATTGTAGACGTGGTTGGCGTAATACAGCCCGCGCTCGCGCACGGCGGCGCGGCACACGTCGGCGCAGTGGTCGCGCGAGCCGGGAATCACGTTGGCGACGGCGCCGTGGGCGCGGATCATGTCGATCTTCTTCGGCGAGGTGCCTTCGGGTACGAAGATCTCGCAGGCGATGCCGGCCCGCGCGCAGTAGGCCGCCACGCTGTTGCCGGCGTTGCCGCTGCTGTCCTGCGCCACCGATTCTACGCCGACGGCGCGGCAGTGCGACACCAGCACGGCGGCGCCGCGGTCCTTGAACGACAGCGTCGGCATGAAATAATCCATTTTCAGCGACAGATCGTCGTCGAGGCGCACCACGGGCGTCAGCCCCTCGCCGAGGCTGACGGCTCTCCACGCGTCGCCGAGCGGCGGCATGAAGGCGCGGTAGCGGAAAATGCTCCATTCGTCCCGGTCGACGAGGTCGAGGCTGAACTTCGGCCTCTCGAACTCGAGGTTCCACAGCCCGCCGCACTCGCAGCGCGGCTTTCGCGTTGCGGCGTCCTCCTCTTTCCCGCATCTCGAACAGACGTACTTCATGGTTTCCCGTTCCTCCTCGCGCCGTTTTTTTCCCGGTGTGGCCTTATTGTACAATATTTTCCCGCCGCCTGTCCGCCCTTTCATGGTACAATGCCGGCAGAAACGCGGCGTAAAAACGCCCGCTGCGAAAGGAGCCTGTAAAATGATCCCCGTCGAAATCCCCGCCCAACTGACGAAGGACGAACGCTACCGCCTCATTTCCGCCCGGCTGGCCGCCCTGGCCGCCGCCGAACGCGACCCGCTCGCCAACCTGTGCAACTTCATGGCCTATCTGTACTGGACCGTGGGCGGCGTCAACTGGGTCGGGCTGTATCTCCTGCGCGACGGCGAGCTTGTGCTCGGCCCCTTCGCTGGCAAGCCCGCCTGCTCGCGCCTCGCGCCCGGCAAGGGCGTGTGCGGCGCCGCCGTCCGCGCCGGCAAGAGCCAGCTCGTCCCTGACGTGCGCGCCTTCCCCGGGCACATCGCCTGCGACGACGCCTCCCGCTCCGAGCTGGTGATCCCGCTGACCGTCGGCGGCCGGACATGGGGCGTGCTCGACCTCGACAGCCCCGAACCGGCCCGCTTCGACGAAACGGACCGCGCCGCGCTGGAAAAGATCGCC